>ENA-ORND01000255-ORND01000255.1-human-gut-metagenome-genome-assembly--contig:-NODE-255-length-51018-cov-70.343779_pt1 | contig 51018 bp, 34 predicted proteins | sample MGYA00242111_ERZ509014 | MGnify/ENA primary metagenome ERZ509014 (study PRJEB26280, sample SAMEA2338694) | human gut metagenome | biome: human gut; feature: human-associated habitat; material: faeces... | reverse complement strand
CAAAATGTTTTCAAAATGTTTTCAAAATGTTTTCAAAATGTTTTCAAAATGTTTTCAAAATGTTTTCAAAATGTTTCATATTTTATTAGGAATATCAACACTTTATTGATAAATTCGCAAAATGACCGAGACAAATCTCAGTACCACAAACCTATAAAACAAGAAAAACCAACTGAAACGAAATGAAATACCGCAGCGTCATCATAGCCATTGCTACAGCATTGTCAATATCGGCATTGACCCGGATAGAATCAGCGGCGCAGACAGTAATTGCCGGCAGCATGTTCGGCCGCACATCATATCGGCTGAAGGCTGAAGTGGCAGATTCCACCAACAATGAGCCTATCAGTTTCGCCTCCATCTACATGAGGCACATCAAAGATACCATCATAACGAATTTTTCATTGACAGGCCCCGACGGCAAATGCGAGATAAATGACGTCACCAGAGGAGATTACGATATTTTCGTGGAGTTCATGGGCTACAGCAAATTCCACAGGCAGCTCTATATAAGCAAAGACATTGACCTCGGCAAGATCCTGCTGAATCCGGACCTTGAGGCCCTGAAAGCGGCGAGAGTTTCTGCCAATGTGAATGCCATGGAAATCCGTAAGGATACCATAATATATAATGCGGCGGCGTTCAGGACCATGCCTACCGACAAGCTGAAGGACCTGCTCAAGCAGATGCCGGGCGTCGAGGTGGACGGGAGCGGAAACGTGAAAGTGAACGGAAAAACCGTCTCACAGATCACTCTGAACGGAAAGACGTTCTTTCTGGGCGACAAGACGGCAGCGCTGAACAACCTGCCGGCATCCGTTGTAAACAAGGTAAAAGTGGTGGACAAGGAGTCCGAGACGGCAGAATTCACCGGCATCAAGGATGACAAGAAGAAGACAGTGATGGATGTGGAACTGAAGGACGAATACAAGAAAGGCGTGTTCGGAAACATCAGTGCAGGGGCAGGAACGAGCATACCGGGAAAGCAGCGGGAGGAGTACAAGGAATACAAGAAGTTCCTGTTCAACACCGGTGCGTTCATGTCGGCCTACGGCAAAAAGGACCAGCTCACGATATTGGGCAGCGGTCTCAACATTGTAGGTGCAAATGACGGAGTAATCGTCACAAGCGGGAACGAGGAATACGGCAAGAAACTGGAAGGAGGCGGGATGCACACGACTTGGCGCGGCGGAGCGAACCTGAACACGGACAGGATAAAGAAAATGGAAACCAGCGTGTCAGCTACTTTCACGTCCGACCAGGTGAACAAACGGAGCAGGACTGACCGCATCACCTACCTCGACGAGGGAAACCTGGAGGACAATGACACAAAGACATTGACCGGAGACGTGCAGAAGTTCTCGGCCATCATGGAAATCAAGAACAAGAGCAAGAAGAAATACAATTTCAAGTTCACGCCGGCATTTACCTACAATGACTACTCCGACCATGGTAACGGCATGACTGAGAACACGTTGGACGGAGTGTCACAGAGCAGGAACATATCTTCATCAGCCGAGAAGGAAAGGACATTGTTCACGAAAGGCGACGTGACTTTCGGCGTGAAGGACATCGGGAAGAAAGGGCGTTCCGTGACGGTTTCAGGCTCATATGCTTACGGCAGCCTGGACGGGAACTCCAGCGAAAGCACGAACACCACCTATCTGGACGGAAGCACGGTTTCGAGGGACCTGCTGTATGACAATGAGGGCACACGGTACTCATACGGCGGCAGCTTCAAATATGTGGAGCCTATCGTAAAGCATTGGGCAGCAGAGGCTTTCGTATCCAGCTACTACAAGGTGCAGACAAGCACGTCCGATGCATTCAACGCGGCGGACAACAGCAGCAACGAGTATTATTCCTCACTTAGCGAGAACTACTACATCACGAACTACGGCAGGCTTCTGGTCCAGTACAACAACAAGTCCACCAACCTTCAGGCCGGCGGTTTCGTGAGAGTCATAAACAATGAGAACCACGGCCGGTCCTACGGACTGGACACCCATACCGGAAAGGGAGAATGGGCCACTGCATGGTCTCCTTTCCTGAAACTGACCACGACCATAAAGGACAATTTCATCCTCCTGAAGTACGACATGAATTCGGAAAGGCCGACTCCTTCCAGCATAACCCCTGCTGCAAGGATACTGAATCCGCTGAGGATTTCTGCCGGAAACATCTATCTGAAGCCGTCATTCACGCACGATTTCTACCTTACTGCAGACGGAGATTTCGAAAGATGGAATTACTACATCTATATGGACGGAGAATACAGCAAGGATGCGAAATCGAATGCCTCATGGTTCGACAAGAACAGCGTAAGGTACAGCATACCAGTCAATTCCAGAAAAGGCGGCGGAAGCATCCAGGGATATTACAATGCCTATATAAACCTGACCAAGAACAAGAAGCTTGCGCTAAGCACCACCCTTTCATTCAGATACTCGAAATCAGTCAGTTACCAGAGCACCGGCAGACTGGACCTGATGGACATTGACCATTTCGACTACCCGACATTCATGAAGGCATTCTGGGGAGACAATGCTTCCGGAGACTTGTTCTACTCCGGGAAAAGCGGTTTCAAGGAAAGCACTATGACAGGGGTGGAGGCCAACGGCGAAATAGGACTGAGATGCAGACCCATTGACAATCTCACCATAGCGCTTATCAGCCGGACCACCCTGGACCGCTCGAAGTACTCGCTCGACCAGAACGCGAATATGAACGTCTGGGAGTTCGGGCAGTACGGTACCGTCGCATGGAACACGCCTATCGGCATCGACATGATGACAAGACTGATCTGGACTTCCAGAAGAGGATATGCCAAGGGTTACAATGACGACACCTGGGATTGGTCCCTGATATTGTCCAAGAGCGTCAAGTCATTCAATTTCGCACTTGAGGTGCAGGACATTCTCGACAATGACAAGTCCATGTCGCACACTTTCAGGGAAAACTACGTCCAGGATTCCTATACCAATGTCATGGGCAGGAACATCCTGCTGCGCGTGACATGGAATTTCGGCAAGATGAACTCGTCCCGCAGCCGTGCCGCGAGGAACGCCATGTGGAAACTATCTTATTGACAAGTCTTCCGTGCGAAAGCCTGAGAAGTTGAAATACTGAGCAATAATTGCTATATTTGGCGTTCTATAAACAAAGAGAAAGAATTCTATGGAAAAAGTGATATTGACAGGCGACAGGCCTACTGGCAAACTGCATCTTGGACATTATGTGGGATCATTGAAACGCAGGGTGGAGTTGCAGAACGCGGGAGACTACGACAAGATGTTCGTGTTCATCGCTGACGCCCAGGCACTTACAGACAATTACGACAATCCCGAGAAGGTACGCCAGAACATCATCGAGGTAGCGCTCGACTATCTTTCATGCGGAATCGACCCTGCAAAATGCACATTGTTCATACAGTCGATGATTCCGGAACTTACCGAACTGACTTTCTATTACCTGAATCTCGTGACTGTATCAAGACTTCAGAGAAATCCTACGGTAAAGTCTGAAATCCAGATGAGGGAGTTCGAGAACACTCTTCCTGCAGGATTCCTCTGCTACCCTGTAAGCCAGGCTGCCGACATCACCGCATTCAAGGGAACCATCGTTCCTGCAGGTGAAGACCAGGAGCCGATGCTGGAGCAGACCCGTGAAATCGTCCGCAAATTCAACAGCATCTACGGAGACGTGCTCGTAGAACCGGAGATTCTGCTTCCACAGAATTGCGTATGTATGAGACTTCCGGGCACTGACGGCAAGGCCAAGATGAGCAAATCGCTCGGCAACTGCATCTACCTCAGCGACGACGCAGCCACAGTATGGAAGAAGGTGAAGAAAATGTCAAACGGCGAACCTCGTATGAGCCAGGACGAACCGGGCCATCTTGAGGGCAATGCCGTATTTACCTATATGGATGCATTCAGCACGGCGGAGGACTTCGCGGAATTCTGGCCGGAGTTCAAGAGTCTGGACGAGCTGAAGGAACAGTATGTGAAAGGCGGTATCGGTGACGGCACCTGCAAGAAATTCCTCAACAGCGTGCTCAACAAGCACCTCGACCCGATCCGCGCACGTCGCCACGAGTTCGAGCAGGACATTCCTGAGGTGTTCAACATCCTGAAACGCGGTACGGAAAAAGCCCGCGAAACAGCAGCACAGACATTGTCAGAAGTACGTAATGCAATGCGCATCAACTACTTCGACGATGCAGCGCTCATAGCTGAGCAAGCTAAGAAATACGAGAAATAATTTATTCGTAGTCGTCATATCCCGGCGGATCGTCCGGGAGTTCGGCATTGAAATCGATCTCGCTCCACATGGCGTCGATGGTGCGGCGGTCCTTCTTGGTCGGACGGCCGGTGCCACGGTCACGCTTTACGAAGAATGTCTCCACAGGAGCCTTGAGTTTGTCAAGTTCCTCCTGTGGAGTTTGATTTTCAGCATATTGCGGAACAAGCTGAGCCCCGACACGGTTCTCAATAAGTCCCAGAACTTTCCATTTGTAATATACGGCAGCCTTACGGACAGTTATCACATCCCCGACCTTCACATCGCGGGACGGCTTCGCATCGGCATCATTGACCTTCACACGATTGCCCTTGCAGGCTTCAGCCGCTTCACTGCGCGTCTTGAATACCCTTATTGCCCATAAAAACTTGTCAATACGTACTGACTCCATGATTACTTAATTTAGTCTGCCCGGATTCTTACGGAGGAATTCCTCGATGGACGCTACCTTCTCAGCCTCGACATCATCCGGAAGTTTTTCCTCAGCCTCCGGGTCGATATACTTGTCTTCCTCATCATAAGGCTCGATGGTCACCTCGAAAAGCCTCGTGTCCCTGTCATCCGGAACCAGGTAGAAATCAGTCACATCCGCAGGCACCAGAACCAGTTCACCGGCCTTGAAGTCATATCTCGCCGCACCGGTCTTCTCATCCTGGATCTGAACGGAAGCCGCCCCGCCAAGACACACATAGACCGTAAACGCATCAGTCGTACCCGTATCAATATGAACCGGATCCTTAAGGTCAATGCTGGTGACGCTGAATTCCCTCAATGCAGCCACGCGGTCCGTGATTTTGCCCGCTGCAGCATCCGGATTTGCCACTGAACGCACATTGGCATCGAACGCTTTCGCAGAATGTTTTCCCGCAGGGATATAAAGGTCGCCGTCATACTTGCCCAGGTCAATGAAATCCAATGTCGCCTCGAGCGCAAGTTCCTCAACCTGAGTCAGTTCACCGAAACCGTAGATTCTGAAATCAAGGTCTGACGACTCAGTTATTTCCAATATGGAAACACCTCCCTGAGCAGCATGAGAGAGGCACGGAGTCACCAGGAACACGTCCCCCTTATGCGGAGTCACCACATTGAGCACCTCTTCCAGCGTCCCGTTGTGGCATCTGTCATACAGTTCCGCCGCAGAGACCTCCCTCTTGAAGCCCATATAGACCTTGGAACCCGGCTCAGCATCAGCGACATACCAGAGTTTCATCTTGCCGAGCGTATCATAGCGCTGGGATGCGGTCTCGTCTGTCGGGCACACGGTCAGAGGCATTTTCCCGTCAATGCGGAGCCACTTGACCATAAGCGGAAACTGCCTTCCGTAAAATGAATAGCAGTTCTCCCCCACCAGTTCCTCAAGATAAGTTTCAAGCACCTCACTCAGTGTGCTTTCCGCCAACCATCCACCGGTCACTTCAGAATCGGTCTTGCCGATATCGGCAATTCCGGTCGTCTCAGTTCCCCACGCAGTTTCCTCGACTACGGGATTGAACTTCAACGGATATAATTTCTTCTTTTTCTGTTCCATAATCATAATCCGGCGCCATCTTGTACGCCCATCCTGCAAAGTTAACTAAATTCCGTCAATGACAGCAGTCAGCTGACTTGCAAGCGAGGTATTGTAACCGGTAGAGATATACACCACTCGGCCGAAACTGTCGCACATCGCGATGACAGGAAGCGTCCTGGAAGCGGTATGACAGCCTTCGCACAGCATTTCACGGATTTCCCATTCAGGGTCAATGCCATAATGCCAGTCCTTATTAACATTCAGCTTAGCCACTGCCGCCTCATTCTGTCCGAGAACCACCACAGGGCGTCCCCATTCCTTGAGCTTTCCGGCGACAGCCTGCATTTCCCTGATCGCATGGTTGCTCGGCTCATCACCAGCACCAAGCTCGGCCAAAAGGAAATATCCCCTGCCTGTGGTACTGAGCAGCGACACCTTGTCCGCAGCCTTGTCCTCAGATACCGGAATATAGAATGCTTCCGGATTCATTGCGCCCAAAACACTGATTTCCTCTGCAGAATGACGCATAACCAGCTGGACATCAGTGGTCTGATCCTTAAGGACATTGAAAGTAACCATCCTCGCAAGAACTTTTCCGCTGGCCATACGTGTTCCGCTCGTCAGCACATAATTCCCCTCATCCAGCTGGAACGGCTTGCTGAAACTCTTCGCTGAAGCATCCGCCCCCAGTTCAGTCGCGTCTCCGCCTTCGAAATCGAGAAGCACCCGCCTGCCGTTCTTCAGAATCTTGGACAATGTGAAGTGACGGTAGTATTCCGGATTCTCCGGCATTCCAGGCTCCGATTTATAACGCATTGTCATCCAACCTTTTTCAGAGACTGTTCCCACCTGATTTCCTGCGCCCATGACGATATCGTTCCATTCTCCACCTGTGAAATACTGCGCCTTTCCGGTCATCTGGTCTATCCTTGCCGGGATACCGAATGTCCTCAGAGCCGCCACCGTGAAGATATCACGGGAACGTCTGTCACATTTCCTGAGGCTGAGAACGCCGGCCGGAGTCGCCTGCAGACGCTTGGAGTTCAGGCTGTCAGCTATTTCGAGATTCTCTTTCGCCCAATTGATTACAGATGCCGTCTTCTCAGCATCCGTCATATCAGGAGCAATCTGCGTCAGAACTTCCCTTATCTGCCTGCGGTACGGCTGTATGAATTCGCCTGCCACACGCAGGCACAACACATATTTATAGAACAGTTCCGCATCAGGATAGTCCTCCGCAGAGAAGTCCACAGACTCCAGAGCATCTTTTAGAACATCCGATTTCGTATCACGCAGGTCTTTTCGGGTAAGTGTAGCCAGCATCGGCAGAGCAGTCTCCACCTTACCGCCCTCATAGGCCTCGGCAATGAATTTCCGAACCTCGCGCCAGTTGCCCTTGGCGTCAATGAGCTGCCGGCAGGCCTTGTCCGCATTTTCCCGAGACAATTCCGGAAGACCGAGACGCTCATCAGCATTGTCCGATGTCGTGAATGTAGATGTATATGCGTGACGGATAGAGTCTTCCGCAGCAAGTCTCACCTTGTTCGCCTCGACAGCCTCAGCGGTCGCGTGAGCAGGGATATTGCCCGGAGCAGGAGGATTGATGTCGCACACGATTTCGAGAGCATCTCCGACCTTATGGCTCAGAACGATGTCCATACGGCATTCAGGACCGTCGCCTTCGAGTTTCGCATAACCGAAGTTACCGTCACTATATGCCCACACCATCATATCTCCAAGTCCGGTGTGAAGCGATGCCTTCCCATCCTTGTCCGCGGCCAATGTAACAGCAGGGAATACTTCTCCGTAGTTATAGATGCAGAAATCCACCTTCGCTCCGCTGACAGCATTTCCGTCAATGTCTTTTACGGTAACGACATTGTCACGTGTCTTCACGTAGTTTCCTATCACATTGATTTCAGTGAAGTTAGGCGTGCGGCGGATAACATCTTCCTGTCCGTTGTAGTCTCCGAACACGCGGGTGTGCATAAGCATTGCCCTGGAAGCAGGCTCGTTGAACCAGGCCATATTCAGTTCCGGCTCAGGCTCGCAGGCTCCGAGGAATGACCACTTCCCGTCAGTCCAGACTTCCACCCAGGCGTGGTTGTCGTCAGTATGCGCCCATCTCGGGGTATAGACCTGACGTGCAGGGATTCCCATGGTACGCATCGCCGCCACCGTAAATGTGGATTCTTCGCCACAGCGTCCTTCTCCGCTCAGGATTGTCGCCATCGGGGATGAAGTCCTTCCGTCAGACGGCGTATAGGTCGCCTTTTCGTGACACCAATGGTTTATTTCAAGCGCGGCATCGTGCATCGAGAGTCCTGTGACACGGATTTTGAGCGTATCGTAATATACCTTTCTGAAATCATCCAGGCGCTCGTTGTTCACTCGTACCGGAAGCACGAAATGTCTGAACAGCTGGTCAGGCACGTCCTTGCCCCACGGCATCTCCCGTCTTGCCTGCAATGACATTTTCACATTTTCCCTGAAGAATTCTTCGCTGTAATCGCCCTGGTCCGCGATATCCATATACCGGTACAGGAATTCCATCGATTCCTTCTCCCCGATACGATTTCCGCAGGATGCAACAAGAAAGGCTGCCGCAATGGTCAATGTCAATGTCACGAGCCTTGAATACACGTTTCTCATAATGCTGTCTGTATTTGTGGTTCCCGCAAAGATAGCATTTTTTCGCCTCGCAAAACGGATAATTTTCATTATCTTTGCGGCCCTTATCCGCAATAGTATTTGCACACCTAATCTGCAATTGACGAGGAAATGAAACGGACAGCTGTCATCAGAACGGGTATCTCATTGATACCTATCATAGTACTGATCATATTATTGGCATTGAACATCAGCTTTTTCGGGAGCGATGCGATTCTTGGCGCGAGCCAGGTCTCACTGCTGTTCTCCGCAGGCATCTGCGTGTGGCTTGCGATGTGTCTTTTCAAGAAGCCGTGGCAGGATTTCGAGGATGCGATACGGAGCAATATCGGTGACGTCACGACCGCGATTGTGATATTGTTCCTGATCGGAGGCATATCGGGAACCTGGACCATGAGCGGAACTGTGCCGTCAATGATATATTATGGTGTGAAAATCATCTCCCCGAAGATATTCCTGCTGACCGCCTGCGTTATCTGCGCGTTCATCTCCGTGATGATAGGCAGTTCGTGGACCACCATCGCCACCATCGGAGTAGCGCTTATGGGTATCGGCAAGGCTCAAGGCTTCAGTGAGGGAATGATTGCGGGCGCCATCATTTCCGGAGCATACTTCGGGGACAAGATTTCCCCGCTTTCCGACACGACCGTGATGGCCGCCTCCATTTCGGGCACTCCCCTTTTCAGACATATCAAGTACCTGATGCTCACGACCATACCGTCATTCGCATTGACATTGGTCCTGTTCCTTATCCTGGGATTTCTGCACACCGGCAGCGATTCGGCGCAGATTTCCGTCTATACTGAGACATTGGCCTCAAAATTCAACATCTCGCTCTGGACTCTGGTCGTTCCGGTCGCGACTGGCATCATGATTGCGCGGAAGCTTCCGGCTCTTGTCGTGCTGGGCCTGTCCACTGTTCTCGCGGCCATCTTCGCTCTGATTCTGCAGCCGCACATCATTACTGAGATCGGTGTGGGTTCTCTCCAGTCAATGGGCCTGAGCGCAGAGGGTGCAGGAAAAGGCGGAGTGATGTTCACCGGCATTGTCAAGACCATCTATGATTCGGTTTCGGTGAATACCGGTGTGGCGGACGTGGACAAGCTGGTTTCGTCAAGAGGTATGCTCGGTATGCTCAATACTGTCTATCTGATCATCTGCGCGATGTGTTTCGGCGGCTGCATGAAGGCCAGCGGAATGCTTCACCACCTGGCTTCATTGATCCTGCCGATAACCAAGACGCGCACGGGGCTCGTGGCCTCAACTGTGGGCACTGGTGTCATACTGAACGGCGTCATCTCGGACCAGTATCTCTCCATCATCCTGACTTCCGACATCTACAAGGACATCTATGCCAAACGCGGCTATGAGAGCAGGCTGCTCGGACGCTCCGTAGAGGACTCATCCACAGTCACTTCGCCGCTTTTCCCGTGGAGCAGCTGCGGTATGACGCAGGCCACCATCCTCAGCACCGCGACCATCGCCTACCTCCCGTATTGTTTCTTCAATATCATAAGCCCTCTGATGAGCATATTCATGGCAATGCTCGGGTATAAGATCCGGAAGAAAACTAAATAAGGAAAGTTGAAAATATCGCTTATTAGTCGTATATTCGTGGATACGAAAATACAACTAATAACGTGCTATGAACCGTCAACTGCTTTGCGCAGCACTTGGTATTGCGCTTTTATGCTCTTGCAACAGATGCCCTGAGGGCACTTTCTGTATCGGTAGTGACAAGGAATCCGTAATCAGCGGACTCCACGCGCCTTGGGACAGCCTCGAGGACGACACCCATTTCTCCTGTCTGACCGGAGACTCCGCCTTCAAATTCGTTTTCGAAGTCAATGATTCCACGCTGACCGTCAATGAAAATCCACAGGCCGAACTGGACCTGCTGAATGACGACAGGGTGGAAATTTTCTTCAGTGCGGACAGCGCCATGACCTGCTATTACGGAGCAGAAATGACTCCGGCCGGGCACACCTTGGATTATAAAGCCAAATTCTACAGGGATATCGACTACGCATGGAATTTCAGCACTCTGAAACTGGAATGCGAGCACACGGATATGCACTATACCGTGAGCGGAAGCATTGACCTTCAGGAGCTTGAGTCGATGGGTCTGAACCTGAAAGACGGATTCTGCATGGGCGTTTTCCGTGCGGATTACCGCTCTGACGGCTCCGTAAACTGGTATTCTGCTGTCAAATCGGACGACGAGTCTCCTGATTTCCACAAGCCGGACATGCTCTTCAAGGCGACTATAAGATAGTTTCACGAAAGTTATAAACAATAAGATATGGACAGAATCATTGAATGCGTACCTAACTACAGTGAGGGACGGAACAAAGAAATCATTGACCAGATCGTCGCGGCAGTGGCTGATACCAAGGTCGTTACCGAGCGCGGCGAGGAATCCGTAAAAGTGCTGGACGTCGATCCGGGCGAAGCTACCAACAGGACTGTGGTGACATTCGTGGGAAGTCCGGAAACTGTTCTCGAAGCTGCTTTCCAGGGCGAGAAAAAGGCTGCCGAGCTGATCGACATGCGCCATCATCATGGTGCGCATCCACGTTCAGGAGCTACTGATGTGCTTCCGCTCGTACCTGTTGCAGGTATCACTCTTGAGGAATGCGGAGAGCTTGCCAGAGGACTTGCCAAGCGCATCTACAATGAACTCGGCATCCCGTGCTACTGTTATGAGGCTGCGGCCTACAAGCCTGAAAGAAAGAACCTTGCAGTATGCCGTGCAGGAGAATATGAAGCCCTGCCGGAAAAAGTCATTGACCCGGAAAGAAAGCCTGATTTCGGGCCTGAGGCATATACGGAGACTGTTGCGAAGGCCGGTGCCAGCAATGTCGGAGCGAGGGATTTCCTGATTGCCGTGAATTTCAACCTCAACACCACTTCCACGCGTCGTGCGATGGCGGTTGCTTTCGACGTGAGGGAGAAGGGTCGTCCTGCACGTGAAGGAGGAAGCCTGACCGGAAAAATCATCAAGGACGAGGCAGGCAAAACCGTATGGATCCCGGGAACTCTCAAAGGGTGCAAGGCAATCGGCTGGTTCATAGAGGAATACGGTATCGCCCAGGTTTCCATGAACATTACGGATATGAACGTGACTCCGCTGCATGTGGCCTTCGAGGAAGTATGCAGGGCCGCTGCTGCCAGAGGTTTGAGGGTTACGGGAACTGAGATTGTGGGCCTCGTGCCTAAGAGGGTACTGGTGGATGCCGGCAAATTCTACTTGGAAAAACAGCAGCGTTCTCTCGGCGTGCCTGAGGAAGAGCTTATCAAGATAGCAGTCAAATCATTGGGCCTCAACGACTTGAAGCCATTCAACCCGAAAGAGAAGGTTATCGAATACCTGATGACGGACGAGGAAGTCCAGGCCCGCAAAGAGCGTCTGGTGAGGATGAGCGTGAAGGGATTTGCCCGTGAAACGGCTTCTGAGTCAGCTGCTCCGGGCGGCGGTTCCGTATCCGCATACATGGGTGCTCTCGCTGCGGCTCTGGGCACTATGGTTGCCAATCTTTCCGCCCACAAACGTGGCTGGGACGACAGGTGGAAGGAGTTTTCCGACTGGGCTGAAAGAGGCCAGGATGTGATGGAAAGGCTGCTCAGACTGGTAGATGAAGATACTGAGGCATTCGCGAAAATCATGGATGTCTTCTCCATGCCTAAGGGTACTGAGGAGGAAAAGGCAGCACGCGCCGAGGCTATGGAAAAGGCTACACTTTACGCAAGCAGAGTGCCGCTCAAGACGATGCAGACCGCGATGGAGGCGATGCCTGTGGCATTGGCCATGGCCCGCATCGGCAACCCGGCTTCCGCTTCTGACGCTGGTGTCGGCGCGATTGCCGCCCTCGCCGCTGTAAGAGGCGCCCATTTGAATGTAAGAATCAATGCTGCCGGACTGAAAGACAGGGCATTGGCCGCGGAACTTACCGACGAGGCCGCAAGAATCGAAGCGGAGGCTGTAGCGGCTGAGGCTGAGGTACTTGCTGAAGTTAACAAGAACATAGGACAATAAGATATGACTGATTTCCAGAAACAGATTCTCGAAGGCATCCCTGCAGAACTGCCCGAGAAGAAACCGTATGACGCGTCCGTGAACCATGCACCGAGACGCAAGGACATTCTCACTGACAAAGAGAAGGCGCTCGCGCTGAAGAATGCGCTCCGATACTTCCCGGTCAAGTTCCACGCTGTATTGGCAGAAGAGTTCGCCCAGGAGCTGCACGACTACGGAAGAATCTACATGTACAGGTTCCGCCCTGATTACCAGATGTTTGCCCGTCCTATAGACGAATATCCGGCAAAGAGCCGTCAGGCTGCCGCGATTATGGCAATGATTCAGAACAACCTGGATCCTCGCGTCGCTCAGCATCCGCACGAACTCATCACCTACGGCGGAAACGGTGCGGTTTTCCAGAACTGGGCACAGTACCGACTGACTATGAAATATCTCGCGGAGATGACTGACGAGCAGACTTTGTCGATGTACTCAGGCCATCCTATGGGACTTTTTCCGAGCCACAAGGATGCTCCGCGCGTAGTGGTGACGAACGGTATGGTCATTCCGAACTACTCCAAGCCTGATGATTGGGAGAGGTTCAATGCATTGGGCGTTTCGCAGTACGGTCAGATGACAGCCGGCTCCTATATGTACATAGGTCCGCAGGGAATTGTCCACGGAACCACCATAACTGTCATGAACGCAGCACGTAAACAGCTGCAGGCCAAGGGCATTGACGGAAGCCGCGAGAACATGAAAGGTCTTCTTTTCGTGACTGCGGGACTTGGCGGCATGTCAGGAGCACAGCCTAAGGCCGGAGATATCGCCGGCGTGGTAAGCGTGGTGGCGGAAATCAACCCGCTCGCAGCCCGCAAGCGTTATGACCAGGGCTGGGTGGACGAGCTTCACGAGAGTCTCGACGAGCTCATCCCGCGCATCCGCAAAGCCGTGAATGACAAGGAGGTAGTGTCAATGGCCTATGTCGGCAATGTGGTGGACCTCTGGGAAAGGCTTGCTGAAGAAGACATTGACGTAAATCTCGGCTCCGACCAGACTTCGCTGCACAATCCGTGGGCCGGCGGCTATTATCCGGCCGGCTACTCTCTTGAGGAGTCGAAGGTGATGATGGCGGAAGAGCCTGAGCGCTTCAAGGAGTGCGTAAGAGAGTCATTGAGACGTCAGGTCGCAGCCATCAACAGGCTTACGGCCAAGGGAATGTATTTCTTCGATTATGGCAATGCATTCCTGCTGGAGTCTTCACGTGCAGGCGCAGACATCATGAACGAGGAAGGAGGCTTCCGCTATCCTTCTTATGTTCAAGACATTATGGGCCCGCTTTATTTCGACTACGGGTTCGGTCCGTTCAGATGGGTATGTATGTCCCAGAAGCCGGAAGACCTCGCCAAGACAGACGAAATCGCAGTCAAGATATTGTCCGAGGAACTTGCAGAGGCGCCGGAAGAGATTCAGGGCCAGCTTCGTGACAATATACACTGGATAGAGGAAGCAGGCAAGAACCATCTCGTGGTAGGTTCCCAGGCACGAATCCTCTATGCGGACTGTGAAGGCAGGACGAAGATTGCATTGGCCTTCAATGAAGCTGTGAGAAACGGCGAAATTTCCGCTCCTGTCGTGCTCGGACGCGACCACCATGATGTTTCCGGCACAGATTCTCCTTTCCGTGAGACCTCCAACATCTATGACGGTTCTCAGTTTACGGCCGACATGGCCATCCAGAATGTCATCGGCGATTCGTTCCGCGGCGCAACCTGGGTTTCGATCCACAACGGAGGCGGCGTAGGCTGGGGCGAGGTCATCAATGGCGGCTTCGGCATGGTCGTTGACGGTTCCGAGGATTCTGCAAGGCATATTACCAACATGCTTTTCTGGGATGTGAACAACGGTATCGCACGTCGCAGCTGGGCCCGCAATGAAGGAGCCCTGCACGCCATCGAAAGAGAGGAGGGACGCACCCCGTCGCTCAGAGTCACTGTTCCTGTCAATGCAGATGACTCATTGATACAGAAGACATTGTCCAAATTTTAAAATTCGCTTTCATGTCACATAAAATTTCAAATGACACATTGACATTATGGAAAATAAAGGAAATCATTGACCATAATGAAACCATAACCCTTTCTGAAGAGTCGGAGAAGCAGGTCCTCAAATGCCGTGAGTACCTGGACAGCAAGATGGAAGATATCGGCAGGCCGGTCTATGGTGTCACCACTGGGTTCGGCTCGCTGTGCAACATCACGATTCCTGAGGAGGACCTTTCGCAGCTGCAGCACAATCTGGTGATGTCCCACGCCTGCGGAACCGGCGACACGGTACGTCCGGAAATCGTGAAACTGATGCTGCTCCTGAAGGTGCAGTCGCTCTCTTACGGTCATTCCGGAGTGCAGCTTGCCACCATCGGAAGGCTTATGGACATGTTCAACAACGACATTCTTCCTGTTGTCTATCAGCAGGGTTCGCTCGGCGCTTCGGGAGACCTGGCACCGCTCGCCCATCTCTGCCTTCCGATTATCGGAATGGGTGAGGTCCTTTATCACGGTGAAGTCCGCTCTGCTGCAGACGTCTGGCAGGAACTCGGCTGGGAGCCTATCAGACTACAGTCCAAAGAAGGTCTCGCCCTGCTGAACGGAACACAGTTCATGAGTGCGCACGCCGTATGGGCACTGCTCAAGAGCCAGCGCCTCTCACGTTGGGCTGACTGCATCGGGGCAATGTCACTGGAGGCTTTCGACGGCCGCATCGAGCCGTTCTACGAGCTCACTCACCTTCTGCGCAGGCACAAGGGACAGATGGATACGGCTGACGCATTCCTCAGTCTGCTTGAGGGCAGCGAACTGATCCGCCGTCCTAAGCAGCACGTCCAGGACCCGTATTCGTTCCGCTGCATCCCGCAGGTCCACGGAGCCGTGAAAGACAACATCAGATATGTGGAATCGGTCATCGGCAATGAAATCAACAGTGCCACCGACAACCCTAACGTTTTCCCTGACGAGGATATGATCATCTCTGCAGGAAACTTCCACGGTGAGCCTATCGCGATTCCTATGGACACATTGGCAATCGCCATGTCAGAACTTGCAAATATCTCAGAGAGACGTATTTACAAACTTATCAGCGGTCAGAGAGGCCTGCCGATGTTCCTGGTTGCAAAACCTGGTCTGAACAGCGGATTCATGATTCCTCAGTACACGGCAGCATCTATCGTGAGCCAGAACAAGATGCTCTGCTGGCCTGCTTCATGCGATTCCATCCCTTCTTCCCAGGGACAGGAGGACCACGTGAGCATGGGTTCGAACTCTGCCACGAAACTGGTCCGCGTGATGGACAATGTGGAGACCGTTCTCGCCATCGAGCTGTTCAATGCAGCGCAGGCGCTTGAGTTCCGCCGTCCGGGCAAGTCATCTCCTGCCATCGAAAAACTGTTGGAGTCTTACCGCAAAGTCGTTCCGTTCGTGGATGTGGATACATACATGCACCCTCTCATCATGAAGAGCATTGAATTTATCCGCAACGAGGCCAACATGCTATGAGGACTCTCATAAAGAATATAGGACAGATTGTCGGCATCACAGACCAGCAGACTCGCCGCAAGGCGGGAGTGGAGATGTCGGTGACCGGAACATTGGACAATGCCTGGCTTCTGATCGAAGACGGGCTCATTTCCGGTTTCGGGCCAATGTCCGACTGCCCTGACGTCTTGCACGGGGATGGTTCTGCTGACTTGCTCAGAGATGGCTCTACCGGCTTGCACAGGGACTGCCCTGCTGACGCTCTTGGAGACCTTCCTTGCAGCTGCAAAGTCATTGACGCTGAGGGAGGTATGGTATTGCCCTGCTTCTGCGACTCCCACACGCACATCGTCTTTGCGGGAAGCCGTGAACAGGAATTCCTGGACAAGATCGAGGGGCTTTCCTATGCACAGATTGCGGCGAACGGCGGTGGCATCCTGAATTCTGCGGATCTGCTCCACAGGACTTCGGAAGACGAGCTGTACTCACAGGCGATGTCCAGGGTGAATGAAATGATTGCCGCAGGAACAGGCGCCATTGAGATAAAAAGCGGCTATGGGCTCTCGACTGAGGATGAGCTGAAGATTCTCAGGGTGATACGGCGTATCAAGGAGTCGTCTCCTGCTATAATAAAGTCCACTTTTCTCGGGGCTCACGCTGTGGGACGCGCCTATGCGGGAAGGCAGGAGGACTATGTGAAGCTTGTCTGTGAGGAGATGGTCCCGGCGGTAAGCGCAGAGGGGCTTGCGGATTTCATTGACGTTTTCTGCGAGGAAAATTTCTTCACTCCGGAGCAGACTGACAGGATTCTTTCTGCCGGTGAGAAATATGGAATGCGTGCGAAGCTTCATGCGAACCAGCTTGCGGTTTCAGGCGGCGTACAGGTGGGCGTGAAGCACAATGCCCTTTCTGTGGACCATCTCGAGAGCACGACTGATGATGAGATACGCTCTCTCGCCGACGCTCCTGACACGATGCCGACAATGCTTCCTGGCGCTTCTTTCTTCCTCAGGATGCAATACGGCAAGGCCCTGGATTTCATTGACTCGGGACTTGGACTTGCATTGGCATCAGACTATAATCCGGGCTCTTCCCCTTGTGGAGACATGCGGTTTGTCATGTCGCTCGGATGTATCCAGATGAGGCTGACGCCGATACAGTCGTTCAATGCCTGCACGCTGAATTCCGCTTATGCTATGGGCGTGGAAGGCGAGGCAGGCTCGATTACGGTCGGCAAGAAAGCCAATGTTATAATTACCAATAAGATACCTTCATTGACCTGGATTCCTTACTGCTACCGCTCGCCTTTCATAAACAAGGTTCTGCTCGGCGGAAAGGTAATGGTTGACAATAACAAGAAACTGTTTTGAAATGATTTCAGGACAGATTCCAAAACGAACTGAAATATGATAGTGATGAAATTCGGCGGCACGTCCGTCGCTGATTGCGCTGCGATTTCGCGCACAATAGAAATTATCCGGAAAAGGCTTCCGGAACGCCCTGTCGTGGTAGTGTCAGCATTGTCCAAAGTGACGGATCTGCTCTACCGCATATCAGATGAGGCGAAGAAACGTGATTTTGAAAAGGCCTCGGCCTTGCTTGAGCAGCTCAGAAGCAGGCATATCACTCTGGCTGAGGAACTTATAAGTCAGTCAGAGAGCATTGACAAGGAAAGTATTCTGGAGGACGCTCAGAGGCGGGTCAATGAAATTTGTGACAAGCTTTCACATTTCATTGAGGCGGTATGCGAGCTTGGAGAGCTTTCGGACAGGAGCAAGGCCGTCATCATCGGCAATGGCGAGTATCTGTCGTCCAACATCATATGCTGCGCGATGAACGCGAGGGGCATCAGCACCCGCCTTATGGATTCGCGCAAGATGATCATCACCAACACCGATTTCCTGAAGGGCGAGCCGAAACAGGACCTGATCTCGATTAAGGTCAATGCTGAGGTTTCCTCTCATTACACTGACTGCGAGGCCGTTATAACTCAGGGGTTCGTTTCCGCAACTGAGGACGGAGAGCCGACGGTGCTCGGCAGAGGTGGTTCTGACTATACGGCTTCATTGATAGGAATGGCTGTCGGGGCACAGCGAATCGAAATCTGGACGGATGTGGACGGTGTCAAGACTGCGGATCCGAGAAAGGTGGAGGGCACGCGGAGTCTTGAGCGCATTTCGTTCGAGGAGGCTGCCGAGATGGCGCATTTCGGTGCCAAGGTGCTGCATCCGATGACTATCGAGCCGGCGGTGAAGAAGAACATCCCGATTTACGTGCTGAATTCCATAAATCCGGACGGAAAGGGAACTGTAATTCTTCAGAATTCGTTTATCGACGACGGTGTGAAATCCGTGTCCAGCAAGGAGAACATATTGGTAATCAACATCTTCTCCACGAAGATGATCAATGTTGCCGGCTTCCTTATGAGCGTGTTTGAAATCTTCAGCCGGAACAATGTGTCTGTGGATCTGATAAGCACGTCGGAGGCCAATATTTCAGTTACGGTGGATGCTTCCCAGAACGTGGACAATGTCATCCGCGAACTTTCGTCTTTCGCCGATGTTTATGTGGACCGCGACAAGGCCCAGGTGAGTGTAATCGGCAAGAATCTGGACAATGTGACAGGCATTCTCGAGAAGACGTTCGCTCCTCTGAGTGACTACCGTATCTATATGATCTCGCAAGGCGCGTCCTATGTCAACATCAGTTTCGTGGTGGACCGCACCGCTCTCGACAAAGTGGTCTCTCTGCTTCACAGGAGCCTGTTCGGTTAGGGTATATCCACGACTTTTCTCCGGTATTGGATTAGGTCGACGACTGCTTTTGTGGATGTCCCGATGCCGGTTGTTTTGGATTTTTGAAAAATATACATAACTTTGTAATCCTTTCGGACACAGAAGTAGGCAGCTTCCAAAAGGCCGACTTCAGCGATGGGCTTAATGTTATGAGTCTTCCGAAGGGTTTTGCGAGCGTGTTGTAATTGGTAGCCAAGCCAGACTTAGGATCTGGTGCCTTCGTGCGTATGGGTTCGAGTCCCTTCGCTCGCACAAAAAAAGCCGTGGAACATTCCACGGCTTTTTTCGTGCGAGCTTCGGGCCTCATGGCTTTCGTTCCCCTCTGTCACTGACGTGACATCTCCCCAGGGAGAATATACGTCTCCGACGTTTGGTCGCTCGCACTCGCACAGAACGGCTAAAGGCTCCCTCGTCCTCTTTTTGCGCGAGCCTCGGACGTACGCCTAATGAGGTAGGTGGTTTACTCCAGCCAGGACGCGCAGCGCGTATTACGCTGGCTATCAGCACTTTAGGCATTTTCTGAGTTGTGAAAACCACAACTCTGATTCCGGCTAAACAGCTGATACACAGTAACTTGCAGGTTGCACTACAACTGCGGAGACACTTACCTTTTGTTTCAATGTTAATCTGTTCTTGAGATTTCCATGGGCAAAAGTACGGAACCACAAAAAACGCGTTAACACGCATCTGCGGAGACGCTTACCATATTGTCGCCGCTACCATAAGTCAGGAACAGAAATCAACCACCCAGCCGTCTATGGTTCTTGTCACGGTGGATATATTCACCCCGACTTTCACAAGCCTTTTTCCGTCCTCGAAGCGATACGGAATCATATAACCTTTGTCGTCAATCTGTTTCAGAGCTGCTTCCGCAGTGCTGTCAACCTTGAATTCAAACACAAAGATTGAGTCATCCGTCCAGCATACTGCATCAGCACGCCCCACAGCGGATTTTTCTTCCGTGCGAATATGGTAACCCAACAGGGCGAAAATGAGATAAATAATCGTCTGGTAGTGCTTCTCTGTCTTGTTTTCAAGGTCGTTCGGCATCCCTGCGAGAAACGATTGCATCCTAGACAACGCCTCGTCAATATCGCCCTTCCTCAATGCAGCATTGAAACGAATCACGAATGAGGCTCCTGACGGGTTGTTTCCATTGTAACCAGCCAGCAACGAGTCCAGAAATCCCGAGCGCACTTCTTTGTTCGGATATCCAAGCGTATAGCTGTCAAGTTCCCTGTCATAATCCTTGATAGTAAGATAGCCAGTCTGATAGAGAAGAGGTATCGGATTGTCCGTAAGCTCCGGAGAGACATTGAACTCATTTAGAGAAACATACTCCATCTTGTCAAACTCCCGCTCGTCAATCGGCTTTCGTTCGAGCCTCTCTATCAGATATGTCGGAGTGGCCGTCTCAAACCAATATTTTCCGAAACGTCTGTCGGAGAACGCGTTAAGCAGGCTGAACGGATTATATATATCCTCGGAACCAGCACAGAAATGATAACCGTCATAGTTTTCCTTCAGAAGTTCCAGCGCCATCTCTCCACTCACGCCTTCAGCCTTCGCGAGTGCCTCTATCTGCTCAGGGAAAACACGTTCAAGTTCCGATTGGGAGATTCCGCAGACTGCGGAGAACTCAGGAAGCATGGATATGTTCTTAAGATTATTGAGTTCACTGAATATGCTGAGCTGGGCAAATTTGTTGATACCCGTTATGAAAACGAAGCGCAGATAAGGGTCGAGACTCTTTATCGGACTATAGAAATTCCTCATTATCTGACGCATAGGAATCAGCCGCTCCCTATCATTCATCACATCAAGAAGAGGGGCGTCATACTCGTCTATGATAATGACAGCTTCCGCTCCGGTCTGCTCGACGGAACGCCTTACAACACCTGCAAGTCGCTGATTTATATTCTTTTCCGTTTCTCCACGGCCAAAAACCAGTTCATAAGCATGAAGTTTCTCATTCAGTTCCTCAAGCAACTGCTCCTCATTCATATGCTTTGCCGTTGACATATCAAAATGAAACACCGGATGCTTCACCCACTCAGTCTCCAGTCTGCCGGCCTCCAATCCATCGAAGAGTTCCTTCTCCCCGGCAAAATAGGAATGGAAAGTCGATGACAACAAAGACTTTCCGAAACGGCGCGGACGGTTGAGGAATACATATTTGAATTTATTGGCTAACTGATGAACCATACCGGTTTTGTCCACATAATAATAATTTCCAGACACGATATCCTCAAAAGTCTGAACTCCAATAGGAAGTTTTTTCATATCCATAACCGTCATTTTAGTCCAACAACAAATATAGCAATTTCTTACAAAACCGCGTAACTGTCATAGCAATAGCCGCTACGGGCTTTACGACCCGCAGCGGCATATCGTTATAGAGGGCATGTGCCTGTTATTTCAACTTCGGTTCTGAACCTGAGAGGTCCCAGACATCAGTGCTCCAACCAAGGGACTGAGCCAGGCTTGAGGCTGAGGCTGTGGTCTCGGCGGCTTTGCCATGGTATGGGTAGATGTATGTGTACATCGAAGGAACTGCGTTTATCACCAATGGAGTTGTCGCGTCTGCGTCTTCCTGGTCATATAGCTCACTGCAATATTTGGCAGTCAGAGTTGCCGTCAATTTTCTCCAGCAGTTTTTCAAGGTATTTTTCGTTTCTGTATAGCCGACTATTATTCCTGAACTTCCGCCATTCTCATCACCACGGGTTGCAGTGATATTGTCAAACCAGGCAATGCAGGACTCGATTGTATTGTCATAGCCATTACCGTTTGCGTTCCAAACAAGACCGCCGGCTCTGCCGACGATTCCGCCGACACCTGCCCAACCTGTTATGTTCCCGGAAACATAACATCTTCTTACAGACGAGCCAGTTCCCAAATCTCCGACAATACCTCCGACTCTCTGACCGGTAGGGACATTCATATTTCCTGAAAAGATGCAATCTTCAACAATGACAGTCTTACCGTTGCTTGCAAGTCCAAGAACACCGCCAACACCATCTACACCGTTAACGTTTATCTCAATAGTTGACGACGACTCACAACATCTGATAGTCAATGGATTTTCATTCATTCCAACAATTCCTCCAACATTGTTCTTGCAAACTATCTTCCCTGAAGAAAGGCAATTTTCAATGATCGATGCAGATGATGTAATTCCTGCGATACCTCCTGCCAACCTGGATGCTGCATTGACTTCGCCGTAGAACTTGCAGCCTGACAATGTGCCTCCCTGATAGTGTCCGACGATTCCGCCGACTCTTTCTCCCGCACTCTTGACCGTCGCATATACCTCACAGCCTGTAATTTCCGAGCCAGCATCCACTTGCCAACCGACAATGCCTCCAGTATAAGTATTGTTGACGCCTTTTGTAATTTCAACAATTCCTCGAACGACACAGTTTTTAATCTTCACTGCAGAGCCCATCGTCTTTCCGACAACACCTCCTGTCGCAGTTCTATTGACCCCATCCCCCATAGGGTTGCTGACGGTTACATTCACAGTACAATTCTCTATCGTCGCCTCGCGGGCATTGCCACCAAGACCGCCAACAGACTGTCCCTTCCCGGCATTCGTGACTATTCCGCTTGCCTCCACACCGCTGACTATGGCTGGTTTTCCTCCCGTGCCGATATATCCGCCGATTATTCCGGCTCCAGAATTGGACGCACTGACAATCTCCGCATCGACAAATTTCACATTATAGCACTTTCCATAGAGTACGCCGAAGAAACTAGAATATACTTGTCCCTTCGACTTGAGATTCTTGAGGGAATGTCCGCCGCCGTCAAAAACGATTCCAAGGTCATATGGATCTTTCGGATTAAGCGGATCCCAATTCTCGATTGAGGACATATCGATATCGTTCATCATCTTGAAATATGTCATCTGACCTTTTACGAGCGCCGGTTTCATTGCGAGAAGATCTCGTGTCGAGCTCAGCCTATATGGGTCTGATTCAGTGCCGGCACCTTCAAGAGCGGTGTTCCAGTTTTCGGCATTGAGCTGGATTGTGTTCAATTGACCGCCTGCGAGATTTACGCTTTTCTCTATGGAGAAGGACTTTTTGATTGAAACGCCTTCAGCTTTGAGTGTCAGCGTCAGTTTCGTACCGGCTTCGATGGTAGCCTCCGTCCATGACGACATCAGATACGCCGTAAATATGTGGTCCACCGAGATATCCACATTCTCCAACGAAAGGCCGAGCGAGCTGCTCTTTGCCGTGCCGGCATTGTCCGTGAAGAAAACATCTGAAGCAGCGGAAAGGCTGACTTCTTTCGGTCTGGTGACATATTCCGGCAATTTTACATAAAGTTTTACAGCCCCGTTAAGTTTAGCTCCCGCATCCGCAAAAGAAATGTTGCTGATGTCTGACAGCCCGGCAGCCATCGCATTGAGCTGAAGATGCGCCGTCGAGCCGTTGCCCATTTGAACCTGACTGGTGTATGAACGATTCCCGAGAGCCTCCGCAGTTTCATAATTCCCCGGATATATCGCGGTAAAACTGGTTCCCTCGAGTTCATTTCCCTCGAAAGTCGCTGTCTTTCCGTTAATTTCTTTGATACTATAGGTCTCAGACTTGCCGGTTTCGGAAATGATACGGATCACATCCGTCTGTTCCCACGACGGTTTGATGACGGATTCTCCTGCCTCGAACTTCACTTTAGTAACGAGTTCATCCGGAAGCGATGCTGGTATGGTGATTCTATTTTTCTGCCCGTCATTTACGTGATTATCACTTTCTTTAGCACAGGAAATGACAGAAAGCGCAACCGCAGATGCGAGCGCAAACATATCTAAAAACCGTCTCATGATCATAAACAATTAGAATCCTTCAAGATAAATCCAGTTTTCTTCGAAATCTTTCAGTTGCGACGACTTCGACTGACAGAAGCCTGCTTCAACAGAAAAGTTCAGTTCGACGATTTCAGGGCTGGTATATTCTCTTGAGCGCCCGATGGTTTCAGTTCTTCTTGTTATCATAATATCATATGGTTATAATGCTGTCCCGGAACGGAGATTCCGGAACAGCCATGTGGTTATCTATTTCTTCGTATCCATAACGTATATATGGGAGGATAGCACCCTTTCTCCTGTGTGGTCGAAACCGCCGCGGTCTGTAGGATAGTTCACGACGTGCGTGTCCGGATCGCCCTGACCTGCCACACAGAGAGTTGAGGAGCCGCCACCATCCATATTCAGGGCATACTGAGGATTGAAATTCTCCTTCAAGAAGAAGGTAAGTTCGCGCGCATTCATACCCTCGGCAATTCCAGGACGTCGTCCGTCAACGACAATCATCAGGAAATGTTTGTCTTTCGTAAGTGCCACTGCAGTTCTTGGATGACGCACTCCCTGGTGACGAATAGGATCCTCATACTTGAGAGCCTCAAGCTGCGACTGGGTGTAACCGTCCGGAACGAAATTGGCCCCAACCGTCTCATAATTGTCTATGAGCATAGGTGCTGAAGACAGAATGTTGGCTTCCTCTCTCTTATTGTAAACAGCGCGTGTCTTTTCGATGTCCCGATTGCAGTCCTTTGCGGTAAAATCTATCTTCACGTCCTGCTTTCCGTCGGTATATACCGCAGCTTCAGATTTCCACTGTGGCACTCCGGTATTCATAACGTAAGGATTCGGAATTGCGAACTTGACTATGCCGTCCACCTTTATATAACAGGACTCCGGCTCATATGCGGCATTCACCACTCCCACGGCACCGAGCTTTGACATTGTCGCGGACGTTGTCGCCCCGTCGTGATAGTCGAACTTGACTTCATATCTGTCGGAATTAAGATCGACATCAAGCACTGAAACAATCTGTTCCGCACCGGAAATCTCATCATATCCACGGAAAGATTTGAAAATCAGCCCTTCGCTGACTGGACTCTCTGTCCACTTGCCCTGAAGCTCCGTCTGTGAAGTGGAAGGACTGCTGTCCTTTGGTACAAATGCAGAATTGTCCTGCGACTTTGCACAGCTTCCACAACCTGCGAGCAGGATGACGAGAGCGAAAAGAATATATCTTGTTGTGTTTGTTTTCATTTTTTTCTATGATTATTTTTTAAGAGATGGAATTTGTTTCGAGAAGTCCCAGATGGATGCATCCCAGCCGAGGCTTTGGGCGACAGCGGAGGCATTGCTGCCGGATGCCGCCTTGCCGTGGTATGGGAATATGATATAATCCGCAGACGTGGAAGGTTCAGAGATTACCAGCGGAGCGGAAGGACCGGCATTTTCCTGATCATAAAGATTGCTGTAGAACTCTGCCGTCAATTTCATTTCACTCTTGCGCATGCAGTCCTTCAGGACATTCTTGGTCGCAGTAAAGCCGACTACCGCACCTGAACCTGCCTTTGTATTTGTGTCTGAGGCAGGACGTGTTGCAGTTATATTGTCAAGCCAGACGATGCATGACTCGATGCTGTTCCCATAATCAGAGCCGGCTGCCGCCCAGCCACCGTTGCATGCTCTTCCGACGACGCCACCTATACAGCCCCAGCCATCTGCAGCCCCTGAAACGAAGCAATTCTTCACAGAGGAAGATGAACCCAAATCACCGACTATGCCGCCGAGTCTCTGGATACCTTTCAGCTTTCCGGAGAAAAGACAATCTTCAACAGTCAGTTTGTTCTCATTTTTTCCGATAATGCCACCACAGTTTTCCACACCTTCCACTTCTCCGGAGACCATGCAAGACTTAATGCTCGCGACTCCACCGGAGATTCCTGCTATTCCTCCTACAAGATTGGATGCAGAACTCAGATTACCGCTGAACTCACATCCGGACAAGGCTCCGCCCTGGAAATGGCCGATGATGCCGCCTACACGCTCGAGTTCACCCCTCACAGTCGCAGTCACCACGCATCCTGTCACGCTGACTTCACCGCCGGATTCCCAACCGATAATACCACCTGTGTATTTGCCCTTGTTATTGATGACACTGCCATCTACTTTGCATCCGGAAATCACGACTCCTGCATTTGATTTTCCGACAATTCCTCCGCAGGATGCCCTCTGCGTGTTGTGAACCACGTCAGATATGACGTTGACAGTAATGTCGCAGTTCCTGAATTCACTGTTTGCAGCCACTCCGGCAAGGCCTCCAGTCTGCGCTTCACCTGCAGCTTCGTTGGTCAGCGTCACATTAGCCTTCACATTGGAAACGACAGCCTTGATTCCGGCATTGGTCCCTGTCCAACCGCCGAGAAGGCCGCAATTCCCTGCAATGCCGAGGACTGTAGCGTCAACGAACTCCACATTTTCGCAGACTCCGTTAAGCACGCCGAAGAAACTTGCATAGATTTTGGCGCCGGAGCATGAGAAATTGAGGATTTTATGCCCATCCCCGTCAAAATGGATTCCGAGGTCGTAAGGGTCTTCAAAATTGAGCGGCGTCCAATTCTGCTTTCTCAAATCTATATCTGTCGTGAGCTTGACATAGACAGTCTCTCCTTTCTTCAGGACAGACTTGAGGTTGAACAGTTGTCCGGCAGTGGAAAGAAGATAAGGGTCGCTTTCCGTTCCTGAGCCTTTGCTGATTTCTTCAGGAGTTATCGGAGCATCGGGATCCTCCACCTTGACATGTCCGCAAACTTCTGCAACATCTGCCCTCGAAGCAAGCCAATTGAAAGCAGGGTAGCCGTTTGCAACACTGCCGTCTTTTGCCCACGGGTCACCCCAGCCGGTGACGACAGCACGAAGCTCAGCGTCAGTCTTTCCATCAGGATTGTCAAGTTCCGATATGGTATTTGCATAGGTGCAGGCTCCGTCATAGACTTTTTTCGTCCCGCTCACAAGACCGGTATTGTCTTTAGGTCCGGAAACGGAACTGTTCCAGGCCACCACATTCTGCAGATAGGAACTACCCTCAAGATTACCTGCTATACCGCCACAGGCTCTGTCCGCAGAGACTCTTCCTGTAGCATATACGTTTGTCACAATGCCACCGTCCAGCATATTGCCGACAATGCCGCCTCCATGACCAGATGCACTGACACGGGCAGACGAATAGCAATTGTCAATCTGACATGAATAAGGGGAATATGCAGTTCCAGACATTCCCACTATTCCTCCGGCAGGATTCCCGCTGACCGAGCCGCTGACAAAGCAGTTCTTTATGCTTCCGACATAGTTGCTGTTCTTAGGGGAACGGATACCGAGATAGCCTGCGATGATTCCGGAAGCATTGGAGCCGGAAATCGCAGCGTCAAGAAACCCAACATTGCGACACTCACCGCAGAGTATTCCGAAAAAGCTCGAATAATTCTGCCCTTTGCAGTTGAGATTCTTGATGACATGTCCGTCACCGTCGAAATCGACAAAAAGACTGTAAGGCTCCGCATTGTTGAGCGGAATCCAAGGGATGTCTTTCATATCTATGTCCGCTGAAAGTCTGAAATAGACCATTTCTTCCGGAGACAGTCCCTGTGGCATATTCGCCAAATGCTGCGCTGTCGCAATAATATATGGAGATTCCGGAGTTCCAAAACCAGAAGCGAAGGCTCCTCCCAATCCTCCTGTGTCTTCACTGGAGTCTCCTGTTCTGTCTGGCGGTACCCTCGAATATGAATCCAAAGGGTCATAGCGGCAAGACAGAAGCGACGCGAGCGTCAGCATCAGTGTAACGACATATACCAATATTTTATATATCCTTTTCATAAACATTGATTTTTACCATCCTTTATTCTGTTCGATTTTTCCGCCCGTAAGGATTATGTCTTCCTTAGGAATCGGATAGAAATAATCACGCTCTTCGTTCCATTTTCTCACCATATCGGAGAAGAAAACTATTTTCCCGGAGCCGTTCCCTGAGAGCTTGTAGTCTGTGTCAATGTTGAACCATGTGACGTTCTCCTTCACGGAAGGTTGAGCGCCACTATAGACGCAGATGTCAGCATTACCGTCACCGTTAACGTCATAAGCCTTTCCTATCTTGTCGGCAGGAATGTAGATGCCTTCCATTTTCTGTCCTATGCAGGCACCCTCCTTCCATCGTATCAAATCCCACCAGCGGTTCTGGCTCTCAAGCACGAGCTCTATTGTCCTTTCCCTGCGGATTTCGAGAATCACGCCCTTATTCGCACCAGTGACATTGGCATAGCCGGTCTCCGCAGAAGACAGGTATGGATCCGGAGAATCATTTGCCGCGCCAAGATTCAAATCAGGCATCTTTGCCCGTGCACGAATCTTGTTTACCGAAATATCCAAGTCTCCCTGCGTGATTTCCCCAAGTTCGGCCTTCGCTTCGGCATAGTTGAGATAAATCTCCGCCATACGGAAAAGCGGCAGGTCATTGTAGGAAGCAGCACTTGAGTTGAGGTTTGCCTCAACGATATATTTGTGTGGCTGATAGCCCGTTATGCAGTTGGAAAAATTCAGTCCCTTGGTTGTTCTGATAGTCTGGGCAAGACGCGGGTCACGTCCTGAGACTTCATTGACAAATTCAATCTTGTCATAATCCGGTTTGTCCGTAAACCTCGTTCCGTCTGCCATAAGATAGCTGTTTACGAATTTCTTGGTAAAGCCGCAACGGCCCTCACCAGGAGTATTGAAAGTTCCCAAAACGGAATTCGGGAGGGATGCTGACTGATCATAATCCCTCGCAAGGATAACCTCAACGGATTTTGCGTTGTCAGAGGTGAAGAGATCGCGATATGGCTGAGTCCCGGATGTGTAGAGAGAATAGCCACGCGGGGCATTCATGAGTGCGTCTGATGATTCCACACATAGGCGAAGCCATTTTTCCGAATCCGCAAGGCCATGATATTTGCGGAAAGTACCCTCAAACAAGCAGATGCGGCTTTTGAGTGCCATAGCCGTCCACCAAGTCACGTGATAGAGGTCTTTCGTACTGTTTTCTTTCTTGAAAAGTCTGATTGCTTCATCGATGTCTTCGATGACCTTTTCCATAACGAAGTCGCGGGAATCCCGGGCTTTATAGAGAGCCGGATCATCGGTTCCCGGAACGTGGTCAAGCCACGGAACATCTCCGAAACGTTTCACCATATTGAAATAGTAGTGTGCCCTGAAAAATTTGGCAACACCGGTATATTTCCGCACAGCTGCCGCATCAGGGCAATTGCCGATATTCTCAAGCAGGAAGTTGATATGCCTGAGAGCTTCGAAAGACCAGCCTCCGCCCTTTTCAGGAACGGTACGTGTGAGACTAACCTCACTCGCAAGCGGAATCCAAATCATATTGTCACCGATTTCCTTGTATATTCCGTTTCCTCCAGGGAGAATATCGCTATAGAACCGGTTTGCATAAAGTTCCAGCTCCGATTCGTTCTTGAAATATGTCTTCACAGTCACAGCAGCCTTTGGCGTGAGATCCAGAAGATCGCAGGAGCACAACAATGCTGATGCAAAAATGACGGATACAATTCCTTTTATCATTGATTTTTTCATATACATTGTCCTCCAGAATTAAAGTGTTATGTCAAGTCCGAAAGTGAATGTTCTCGCGTACGGATAGACCATTCCTGCTCCTCTTCCATTTTTCCATGTGAGCGATGATGACGCCTGTTCCGGGTCAATGTACCGGCTCTTCAGCGCAGTAAAAGTAGCGAGGTTCTCACCTGAGAAGAAGATGCGGAACTTGGTCATATGCATCTTCTCAAGCCACTTCTCAGGAAGAGTGTAGCCAATGGTAAGATTTTTCAGACGGCAGTAGCCGACATTCTGGAGATAGCGGTCGTTTACCGCTCCTAGTTCTCTGTTGGTCATGAGGGCGACATAACCCCTCGGCCTCGGGAAATACGCATTCGGATTGGTCTCCGACCATACCCTGCTCATAAAATCCTTCGGAATGAATGAAACGTAAGGACGGGAATACGGTCCCCAGAAAGCATAGTCTTCGGTACTAGGATACATATTCTGACGTCCAATACCCTGCAACATCATGGAGAAGTCTATGCCTTTCCATCCGAGACTCAGCGTTCCGCTGAAGTTATAGCGCGGAAGAGAATTTCCGATTACAACCATATCTTTTACATCATCTGCCGCAGTCGTAGGCTCAATCTTCCCGTTTCCGTCCAGGTCAAGGAACTTGAGGTCGCCGGCGTGGAGTCCGGTATCCACAATCTCCGTGTTGATCATATCATTGACAGCACTCTGATCCACTTTGTATGCCATTGCATCTGCATTCGTCGCAAAGAGTCCTCCTATACGGTAGCCCCAGATATCTCCGAGTTTCTGCCCTACGTATGGGCTTGCCAGCGTCTTGTTCGGATTGTCGTATTTCGTGACATATGAAACATTGTCGCCCAGGCCGAAACTGACCCCATAGCTGAAGTCATCGCCGGCAAGACGGAAACTGTCATTCCACGAAATTGTGAACTCATAACCGAGAGTGCGAAGGTTCGCCGAATTGTTTTTCGGAGCAGCAGCACCGTAAGTGGAAGGAAGTGCCTGACTCTGCATTATCATATCCTTCGTATCGCGGATATATGCATCTCCGCTGAAGTTGAGCCTACCTCTGAACATCGAGAGATCGAGTCCGATATTATTTGTGTATATCTTCTCCCATGAGATGTCTGACGCATTCGGTGAAGACTCATTGGCGTAATAAACTTTCTGTCCCTCACCGAAACGGTAATTGAGCTGGCCAGAGGTGCTGATTGTCTGTATGTAATCATAATATCCCACTGCACTCTGGTTTCCGAGGGAGCCATAGGAATACCTGAGTTTCAAGTTATTGACCACATGCTTCGCATTTTTGAAGAACGGCTCCTCACTGATTCTCCAACCGAGGGAGAATGACGGGAAGAATCCGAAACGACGTCCCTTGGCAAAACGCGAACTTCCGTCGTAACGTCCGCTGGTCTCGACCAGATAACGGTCTGCGTAGGCATAGTTGAGACGATAGAAGAAACCGAGGACTGCATAGTCGTTCTGACCTCCACGAGTATATATATTGTCGCCTACAGCGATGTTGAAATCCGAAATTTCTTCACTCAAGAGATCGTAGCGACGCATATAATTCGTCTTGTAGTATTTGTACTCGTAATTGACACCAGCCATGGCCTTGAAGTCGTGCTTCTCTCCGAAAACATCTCCGTAAGTCGCATAAGCATTGAAGACATTCCTGCGGGTAGTGTTGTAACTCTCCTGGATTCTGTCTTTAGCAGCCTCGTCAGAAGCCGACATATAGAGAATCTTGCCCGGTATGCGGGAATAAGGGACATCCACGAAACGGTTGAATGCATAAAACATCAAGTCCGTGTAGGAATAATTTGCCCTTATCTCAAACTGTTTCACCGGTTTGATAACGGCTTCAAAGGTAGTCCTGAGTTCTGTATTCTTGTCCGCCATATCGTGCTTGCCGTATTCGGCGATTGCGTGAACTCCGTTTGTCACCCTGTATGTAGGGCTTGTTGAAGAGTAGTAAACAAACGTACCATCCGGATTTATCGGGACAATACTTGCAAGGGCATGATTCCATGCGCTGGAGAAATATTGGTTGAAAGCGCTGGAGCTACCTGGGAACGACTGCTTGCGGCTTGACCAGTTGGTGTTGTTGGTGAGTTCGAGCCAATCTGTGACCTTAACTCCGATTTTCGTACGGAAAGTATAGTGGGTATAATGATCCGGCTTTATCGCCTTGGCTCCAGTCTGGTCATAGAAATTGCCGGAAAAGAGGAAATTTACTCTACCCGTACTTCCGCTTACGCTCAGGTTGTGGTCGTGAGTCGGACGGGTATTGTTGAACATATAATTGTACCAGTCGAAATTGGCGTAGTATTTATATACACCATCCTTCTCGACCACCCAAGGTCTCGACGGATCTTCCACTTTGTCGTTACGGCGTATCCACAGTTCGTGGTAGTCCTCTGCAGTGTAAGTCGTGTAAGGTGTACCCTGATATGTACGGTAGAACATATCATTGATATATGCACTGTAATAGCCTCTGGTCTCGAAATCAGTTGACACCGTGGATGTTCCGAAGGTGAACTTTCCGTTGTAGGATACCTTTATCTTTTCATCCGTCGGGTTCTTGGTATTCACGAGTACGACTCCGAAACCGGCACGCGCACCATAGACTGCCGACGCCGAAGCATCTTTAAGAACGCTAATAGACTCGATATCGTTCGGATTCACGTCACGCAAGTCCCCCTCCACGCCGTCAATGAGAATGAGAGGTCCGGTAGATGAGGCTATCGAGGTCACACCTCGGATGTTCACTGTAGCGCCATCGCCCGCACGTCCTGAAGTCTTGACCATGACATTAGGCATAGCACCCTGAAGCATCTCACCTACGGAAGCAGCATTGCGGTTGCGCAGATTGTCTCCGTCAACAACTGCCACTGCGCCGGTAAGGTTCACTTTCTTCTGAGTACCGTAGCCTATGACCACGGTTTCCGTGAGGAACTCCGTATCCGGGGAAAGAACGATTTCAAGCGGAGCCGTATTCCTGACAGGAATTTCTACGTCTGTAAAGCCTATAAACGAAACGACGAGAATTTCATTCAAAGCTACGTCAAGACTGAATTTTCCGTCAATGTCGGAGACCGCTCCGGCTCCATGGCGTCCCTTGACCACAATCCCGGCTCCGACCAACGCTTCTCCGTCATCGGATTTTACGCTGCCTTTCAAGTTGAAGCGTTCGTCAGACCTGCCGACATTGTCTTTCTCCGCCACACGGCTCTCGGAAACAAGCACTGTGCGTCCGCTTACGCTTACAGACACTGGCTGCCCCTCAAACACTTTTTTTACAGCTGTTTCAACGTCAACATCCGCCAGCGACACAGAAACCTTTCGCTCCATATCTATTCCTGACGATTTGACCACCACCGAATATCCATATCGAGCCTGGATTTCGGCGATTACTCTCGACACTTTGACATCACGCATATTCAACGATATGTCCTGGGCTGAAACCAGTACGCACGACAGAAGAGTTGCGGTCAGCAAGGTGACGAACACCCTGATAAAAGATTTCAGGTTCATCTTACTGTTAGTTTAATTTTGTTATTAATGTGATTAATTCTGAAATGCCGCTCTACATTGAGCGCATTCAGTATCTCATCGAGATTTTCTCCGTTAATAAACGATGCATAGTATTTCTCCCCCGCAATGCTGTCCTCCACGCTTATATCCACTTTGAAGCGGCGTGAAAGCGTGCCGGCTATCTCTGAGAGGGTGGCATCGACAAACTGAAGTCCATCGACGTCCAGAACCCGTTCATAACTATTGACATCGAAATGTAATCTTTTTATATTGCCTTTTTCCTTGTCATAGCGTATGATATCGCCCGGAACGAGTTTTACTGATGTCCCGTCGGCGTGCATACAAAGTTCTACAGAGCCGCTGACAAGCGCCACTTCCTCGTTTTTGAAATCCATAAAAGAGATTACGTGGAAGCGGGTGCCGTGGACGACTACATCCATATTGTCGGAAACTGCGACGAATTTCTTCTCAGGATCCTTTGCGACATCAAAGAGGACATCTCCGCTGATAAATACTTTTCTTTCAGAAGATGAGAACTTGTCCGGATATATCAGACGACTGCACGGACCTAATTTCACAGATGTCCCATCGGAAAGTTCCACAGAAGCGTTTTTCGCATACGCTGTGGAAACCTCATTCCATGTGGTCTCTTGCTCTCCATCTGTTCCAAAAGAGAGACAAAGGCAGGAAATCAGCAGCGGGATAAATAAAGCCGCTGCAATGTTCGAGACAATGCGCAGCGCCGAATGCCATCTCTTGCGGGTTGTCAGACCGACATTTTTCGCAAAACTATCAAAAGCCGCCTCGCCCATCGAGACGTCATTCCCTGAAACTTCTGACTCCGCCTGCCTGAGCAGTTCGCCAAGAACCACATCAAACTGGGGACTATCCTCATTCTCCAGAAGCAAGTCCTGGAATTTACTTATGTTTTTATCTGAATTCGAGCTCATACTGTACAATAAACTCGAAAAGAGGGAGAATCCCCCAATCAGAAAAAGAAAAATTCACTCCTACGACCGGAACTTGGTTTTCAGTTCGCTGAGTGCCAGAGTGATATGTCTCTCAACTGTCTTTTCGGACAATTTGAGTTCTTCAGATATTGAGCGGTTTGTTTCCCCTTCCATTTTCATATCAATCACGGTCCTACGCTGCTTTGGCAATGTTTTCACAGCATCATCAAGCATTTTCCTGCGTTCTTTCCTGAGCAGTTTCTCCTCCACTGAAAGCATAGTTTTGTCCTCTATTTTGGACTCTTCCACCTGCGCAAATGACTTCCTGTCACGGAGAAAAGTGAATGCGCTGTTCCTAGCTATCACATAGAGCAATTTTTCCACCGAGGCGACAGAATCAAGCCGGTCGCGATTCTTCCACAGTTTCATAAAGACCTCCTGGACTATGTCTTTCGCCGAGTTCGCATCTCCGACAATCTTGGTGACAAATTGCAGATACACAGCATAATAACGGACAAAGAGATGACGCCACGCCTCGGCATCACCTGTTCTGAGTCCGTTCACAAATCCGCTGTCATCCGTCTTTCCCATTGAAGTCTGTGGTTGTTTTGACGAGGCAAATATAGAAAAGTTTTTATATCTGCTCAAATCCGGATAAAAGATAATGCTTCTGAACATTTACAGTTTTATGAGGCACAATGCCGCCTGACAACTCCCGCCAGGATGCGCAGCGCGTATTCCACTGACTATCAGCGCTTTAGGTATTTTCAGAGTTGTAAAAACCACAACTCTGATTTCGGTTAAACAGCTGATACACAGCAACTTGCAGGTTGTGCTACATCTGTGTGGACACTGGCTAAAAACGCGTCAATACGTAACCGCGGAGACGCTTAAGGATTACTGAATATTTTTTACTAACTTGCGGGATGTCGAACTGGTCGGCAAAAGAGACAGTCATCAGTTTAGAAACTACATATTAAGAGAAAATACATATTACCCATCCTACTGATTGTTACGCTTGTTTTCGGTTTCAATGCATGTAAGCCGGAGAGCGTACCGGAAAAGCCAGATCAGGAGCAGCCTGCTCCAAAACCCGAGCCGGAACCGGAGCCCGAACCGAATCCTGAACCGGAACCCGAGCCAAAACCAGAACCGGAACCGGAACCATCTGAGACCGTCATTTACTACGACAATCTCGACAAGGTTAAATCTGATGTGAACAACAATTACTTCGACACATGGAGCGACTGCCGCAACATGGAAGGCACAGGCATTGCCACTGTCACCTATGACGGCTCCTACACCTCCGTACGAAGCAGTTTCTCGTCCACCGGATACCCCGGAGCTTCTGGAGTCAATGGAGTATATTACAGCAGAGACGGCGCCCGGATAGAAATCAACGGCATCGGACTGTCGTCAGACAAACGCACTTACAAACTCACGGTCGGAATGTGCGCATTCAAGAAGGACGTAGTGCCGAACAAGACCTTCACCATCACTGTTTCCGATGAGCATGGCAAGAAGAGCTACAATCTGAACTATACTGTACAGAAATATGGCCAGTCATGGTTTCTTGCCACATCCGTCTTCGAAGCAAGCGCCACCGAAACCACCAGGCTGAACATAAAGATCACCGCGCTTGCAGACGGAGCACAGGGCCGCACTGACGACCTCAGACTCGTGACGACCACCGATACCGCCTCTGAGACATTCGATTTCGGACACGGAGCGGAAGCAGGCAAGGATTATATCGAAAGACCTGCCACCCTCAAGGCCAATGCCGACTACAAATATGTGGACCACAGAGGGAAAACCTACAGGTCCCAAAAGGACGTCCGCAATTATGAAGCCTGCTACGACATACGTCGCCACAACCCTATGTGGGTAGCCTATCCTTGTCATGAAATCTATTGGGAAGGCGGCTATACCCGTCCTAGACCTGACCCGTGGAGGCCTGACCCGTCCTTCAGCGAAAGCGAGCAGTCGATCATATACGCAAGCGACTGGGACAGTTGGCCGTGGAGCGCAACAAGCGGAAAGCCAAGCGACAAATATTATTACTGGTCACCACTGCCTTCAAAGAATACAGTCGGCAAAGGACACATGATGCGCTCGGCTGAAAGAGGCTGCGGAAACTCCAGCAAACTGTTTGACCTCAACACTCAGACCTTCTATCCTACCAACATTGCTCCCGAACGGTATCTGAATGAGACCGAAACAGACTCCCATTGGTCAATGGTGGAATACATCCTGCCTAACGAGTGGAGATGCAGCGACACGCTTTACGTGGTCGTCGGATGCTATTACGGTGATGACACATGGGTACTGAAAGATGCCTGCAACTGGGGTGAAACCAGCTCTAAATCAAAGGATTGCCTTATGCCGACCACCAGATACAAACTCGTCATGAGGACAAAAAGCGGTTCGACAGGCAAACCTATCTGGGAATGCAGCGCAGATGAAGTCATGGCGATTGGATTCTGGTTTCCACAGAGTTTCACAGGAGAAAAACTCAATTCGCTTCCGCCGCTTGCAGACTACATCTATACGGTTGCGGATATTGAAAGGATGATCGGCGGAGAATTCGAGTTCTTCCCTCTTGCTCCGGAAGGAGTCAAGAACAGCTGCAACATCAGCGACTGGCCAGGCCTTTCATCCATCGCAGGCAAGCCGTCCGGCAAGGGATAGTAAGTTAATTACGACAATATAGAAGACACTGTGACGGGTGACTCTTTCCTCAACTTGAGGCAGGACCATCCGTCACGTGTTTTATGCCCCTCGAGCAGCAGCCCGTATTTTCCGGTTTCTTCCAATATGTCCTCAACGTCGTCTTCATAAAAACCGCTCAGCAGCAGCAATCCGTTCTGTTTCAATGACTTTACATAAGTGCGCAAGTCCATCAGGATAATATTGCGGTGGATATTGGCAAGGAGCACATTGTACTTTCCGGCCTGAAGAAGCGAAGCGTCTCCGCAATAGGTCTCCACCTTGCGTCCTACCCTGTTCAGCCTTGCATTGTCATAAGCCGAGCGCGCAGCGACAGCATCTATGTCAATGCCGAAAACTCTCGAAGCCCCCATCTTGGCAGCCAGAATCGCGAGCAGAGCAGTGCCGCAGCCCATATCCATAACCACATTGTCGCGGATTTCACCGGCATCTTCCAGCATCGTCTCCATCATCATATAGGTGGTTTCGTGGTGGCCGGTGCCGAACGCCATCTCAGGGCGGAGACGGATATTGTACCTCGTCCGCGGAGAAGTCCTGTCATCGGCCTGCTTTATAGTTACCTTGCCATCCACGACAATCGGCTGAAAAGCATTCTCCCACTGCGCATTCCAGTTATGGAACGGCACTGGAGCCGCCTCGAACGAGGTTTTGAACGGCAGACCGGAAAGCACAGCCTTCAATGCGAACCTGTCGAACTGCGGCTTCTGGATATAACATTTCACATCACTTTCGCCTATCACGAAAGAGTCATAAGGCAGGTCCGAAAGCATCGCTTCCAGAATCTCCGCATTCTCTTCAGAAAAAGGGTCAATGCTGACCTTTACCTCTATGTAATCGCTACTGTCCATCCTCATTGTCCTCCACCGGCAAGACTGCCGCCTCACCATTTTTAGCCTGACGTTTCTGCTCACGTTTTTTGCGGCGGGCCGCCTTCCTCTCCTCACGGGTCACATTGTCCTGAACAAACTGCTGCTTCTGGGACTCCTCTTCCTCCTCCTGCACTACAGGAATCAGGCTAAGTGAATCCATACGCGCATTCAATGCAGAGTCCACAGGGGTGTCATAAGCCGTCTGGAGCGAATCCAGCATCTTCCTGTGTCCGCCGTCCAGTGAATCCAGCTTGGCATCAGGGTTGAAGCCCATGGCGACTTTCTGCGAGTCGATGGAACTGCGCATCTGAACATTCTGCTTGACAGCCAGATCAACACCCTTCGTAAAGATATTGTGGATAGAGCGGACAAGGTTCATCTGCAGCGTGTCTATCTGCGCCGTAAATACAGGCACCTTGGTATTCTTGTACTGGGCCTTGCCTATACGGTATTTCCAGTTGTCGAAGTTTCCGAAGATATTTATTCCGAAGCGGAACGGAATCGGCGACTTGAGCACTGAAACGTGATATTTGAAGGTCTGGTCGAAGTTCTGCAGTCCGCTCATTGCCAATGTATAACGGTCGATCTTCAGAACAAACGGGAACACCTCCAGCTTGTTGTCGCTGATAAGACCGCTCACTGACATATCGGACACCTTGCCCATCTTCTTGTTCTTGAACATCAGCAGTTTCGCGAACTTCCTGAACTCAGGGCTCTCTTCCAGGACCACATCCCTGCCGCTGATTTTCATGATTCCGTTCATTGACTTGGTAACGAAATTCATATTGGTATCCAAGTCTGTGGTAGCCGCCATTTCACAGTCGAGCATTCCCTTGAACGAAGTAAGCATCGGCATTATCGAATCCACCGCCGGGAACAGCTGGACCACCTTGTCCGCCGTGATGTCGGAAAGATTCAGGTCGAAACCGGCCTTGATGTCCTGCTTGCTCTTGGTGGAATAGAAACCTTCGAAGAAGATATCTCCCATATTGGAGGTGGCCAATGTATTGGTCAGCTGGATACAACGCTCTTTCATCGTCATGTCCGCAGCAAGCCAGGTCACATTCAGATCAGAGTAGTTCACCTCATTGGCCTGGAGCGAGATATTCGCTATCAGGTTCGCCGGAACCACCACGAGAGCATAGGCACTGTCCTGGACAGCATCGTGGACCTGTGAGACCTTGGCCAGATATGTGGCATCATCCTCTGAAGAGACATTGGCAATGGACTCCGGGGTGAACTTGGTGCCGGCCGTATATGCGGTAAGCAGTTCATTGGCATCAATCTTCTGCGACGTCAGCTTCAGGTCCAGTTTCAGCGGACCCCGGCCGAGCAATGCCCTGCGCAGACCGCTCAGGACGCCGTTTGCCGAGATATCAGACGCTCCAGGCCTGAATGTGAAGTTGTCCAGATGGACAGCATCATTGGTAACCGTTCCCCTCACATCCTCGATGACGTTCTTCAACGGGAAATATGGAGTGATCACCATACCTTTGCTGATATTGAGACTTCCGGCCAGATCCCACTCCTTCAGATACTTGGCCATCATCTCATTGAGAGTTATGTCAATGTCCTTCTTCCGGAAATCCGCCTCCTTGATGAAATCCGGCACCGGACGTCCTGCCATCCTCGCCCTTATCATCTTGACAAACAGCGAATCGCGAGGCGTTCCCGGATAAACCCTCTGCAACGAATCCAGGAAATGATGTCTGCGCTGGTTGCTTTCATACGCTGTCATCACCGCTGATGCCGAGAAGTTGGCATCCTTGAAACCATATCGGTTCACGCCTTCACGGGCGAATATCCTCGAATTGGAACTTGACACTGACAATCTCGGCTCCAGCTTGTCCCCTCTGACTTTATGCGAGAAATTGAAAGTATTAGTCGAGCCAAGGATGCCTGCAAACAGGGAATCCGTACCATTGAACAGAAGCTTCTTCATGGAGACCGTTCCCACCAGCGGGTGCTTCTCCCCTTTCAGTTCTCCTGAATTTATCCTTGCGGCATTCTGGGCCTCGGCATTGACACCGGTGACATTCACCTTTATATCCTTGCCGTATGTTGCGAACAGCGAGTCCACCTTGGCCGTAAGCGCCAGAACCTCAGTACCTTTCGGGATACTGCTGTCCACCTTGTTCTTTATGGTGGAAATGGCGATTTCAGGGCCGCCTATCCATGCATCCAGGGTGTCCGCCTGGGATTTGACAACAATATTCCTGCTTCTGACATAGCCGTCAAGCCGTGCCTTGTAGAAATTGTACATGTTCAACTGCGACATCCTGATCTTACCGGTAAGCACTCCGTCCAAATCTCCGGAGACGCTGTAGCCCAACGAATCAGGCACGAACGCCATCATCTCATCGAGCGACGCATAAGCGATTCCCTCAATGTCCATAAGAGGATCATCTCCCGCAAGATCGGACACCGTTCCGGACACATCGAGATCGATACCGCCGAATTTCAGACAGACATTGTCAATGTTGACATCCAGTTTCCCGACATTGTCCGTGGCGGCATTGATGTCCGCCGCTACTGTTCCGGAAGGGATTCCCGGATAATCCACAGCAGCTTTCGGAAGCACCAGTTCAGCTATCAGCTCAGGCAACGTGTTCCTGGCAGGGTTCCAATATCCGTCGCAGAGCGCCGTAAACGTGACTTTCGCATCCGTCTTGAGCTGCTCTGCCTCAGGGAAGAAATTCTTTCCGAAATAGTCTATCAGTTCCGAAACGCGGCAGTCATTGATGGATGCCTCAGCTCTTACATAGGTGCTGTCCCCATAGTATGCCACATCGCCCGTTCCCTTGACATTCACCGTAGCCAGGGAAACCTCGAAGTCACGCCATGAGACCCTGGCCGCCTCATCCGATTTAGGGAAGCTGATGTCACCTTTGACTGACAGCGGAAGCATCACACGGCCATATTCGCTCATTCCGAGGAATGTCTTGGCGGTAGCGTCCACGCTCATGACCTTGTCCTTCTCATGAATATGGAAATGATCCATTGCCACAGCCAATGTATCGGCCGGCAATCTTCCGGACACGAAGAGGCTGTCCACCTTGAGGCCCAGCCGGTTGTCTGATGTCGAGACATTGGTCAGTTTGCCGTCGAACTTGAGCTGCTTGAGGAAAACCGCCGCATAAATGGTGTCGGGACAGTCAGTATAGACTATCTTCGGCCGTCCTGTCATATTGATCTTGTTCACGACTATCGGTGGCAATGAAGTGGCTGTAGTGTCGCTTTCCGCTTCCTCGTCCACTACCGCCTGCACTTTCAGGACATTCCAGTTCGCATCTTCACCACCATAGTAATGCGCGAAGAAATGCGGTTTGTCCATGCTGACCTCGCGGATATGGATTCTTCCGAACAACGCCTTCAAGTAATTGACTGACAATGTGGTCTTGCGGATAGCCGCCAATGTGTCAGCAGATTCCGCCCTGCCCGCATGGCGAAGGATTCCGTCAATGCCGACTGAGTCGTAACGTGCATACCTGTCGTGAGGGTATGTGACCACCACATTCTCTACATCGAGCTGAAGGTTCGGGAAACTTTTCAGCATGGACGCGCTGATTTTTCCTATGTGCACATCGGCGTCCACATATTCCGGGATATATTTCTCCGCCATTTTTGTCAAGAACGAAGAATTCAGCAGAAGCTGCAATACCACGAGCAGCGCCGCCCATATTCCGGCCACTGTGGCCACTGTAATTTTAAGCCAGCGGAACCACTTGCTTTTCAATGACTTATTTTCTTTACCTCTATCCATATCCATTTATCGCCAGAAGTACTTTCATTCTATTTCACTAAACTTACAAATATAGTAAGAAGAAAATTATATTAGCCGCCGACAGGCGGGAAAGATAGTAAATAATACGAAAAAAGCCGGCTGGAAAACGGATTTCCAACCGGCGTATATCATTTTCAGATATATTAACTGTACAAGGCAGGTTTACTGCTCGTCCTCAAGCTGCAGATGCTGTACGTAGATAGCCTTCTGAAGCTGCTCTCTCTTCCTGACAGATGGTTTCACGAAGTTCTTTCTGGCACGAAGCTCGCGGATAGCACCTGTTTTTTCGAATTTCCTCTTGAATCTCTTGAGAGCTCTCTCGATGTTCTCACCTTCCTTAAGCGGTACAATAATCATATCTGAATCACCTCCTTTTTTTTAATAAATTCCTAAAACCGAATGAGTTACGTGTACCCATCCTGAATTAGCGGGTGCAAAGTTACAACAATTATCCGGATTTCCGACAATCATTGACCGATTTTTTCCTGAAAAATTTTCATTCCGTCAGTGGCCTTGGCCATGATATGCTGGATCCTGCTGTCACGGACATTGACCTGACCCGGGTCGATCAGATAAATCGGCGTATCGAGCGACGCGTAGCGGTACAGGCCCGCTGCAGGATAGACACTCAGCGACGTGCCGACAATCAGAAGGATGTCTGCGTCGGACACTATGTCGATGGCCCTTTCGATTTTCGGCACCGGCTCACCAAACCAGACGATGTGCGGACGCAGCTGGTGGCCGTTCGGGGCCTTGTCGCCAAGATGCACTTCCGAGTAACCGATATCGAAGACAGTCTTCTCCGAAAATCCGTCTTCCTCATTGCAGCAGTTCTCCGGCCTTACTTTCGTCAATTCCCCGTGAAGATGGAGGACATTGGAACTGCCCGCCCTCTCATGAAGATTATCCACATTCTGCGTAATCACATTGACATTGAAATTATCCTGAAGCGAGGCGATGGCACGGTGTGCGTCATTGGGTCTTACCCCTTCGAGCTCATGCCTCCTTATATTATAGAAGTCGAGCATCAGGCCCGGATTCTTGTACCAGCCCTCGATGGACGCGACTTGCTGCGGGTCGTAATTGTCCCACAGACCGCCATTGTCACGGAATGTGCTGATTCCGCTCTCGGCGCTCACACCGGCGCCCGTCAAAACTACAAGCTTTTTCATTTTTCCTCCTAAAAAAAACAATACTGATTGTCAGTGCTTTGTAAGCACCAACTATTCTGTTTTATGATCAGAGACATCTGTTTCTTCATTTGCAGAAGCCTCATTCCCTTTATGCTCTCTAAGTTCCCGTTCCACCATATCTAAACGTTTTCTTAAATCTTCAACAGATGGAAGCTTATCAATAATCTTAATTCCTTCATAAGTAGCTACACCCATAGGATTCTGTATGCTGTCAAATGCCCATTCCACTTTCGTTTGGTCTTTTGACTTACAGAGCAAAAGGCCAATGGTAGGATTGTCTTCAGGTTGGCGAAGCAACTTGTTACATGCTGTCACATAAAAATTCAGTTTTCCTGCAAACTCAGGCTTGAAATCCACCACTTTCAATTCAATGACGACATAGCAGCGAAGACGAATATGATAGAACAGCAAATCAGGGAAGTAACCTTCGTTGCCAACCACGAGTTCAGGCTGCCGTCCGACGAACGTGAAGCCACTTCCAAGCTCAAGCAAAAAACGAGTAATGTCTTTCGCTATCGCAGACTCCAAATCATGCTCGTCATAGCCTTTTTCCAATGTAAGGAAATCCAAGCGATAAGGATCCTTTAGAACATTTATCGCAAGTTGACTCTGTTGTGCAGACAATTGGGTCGAAAAATTAGTCATGGCATTGCCATACTTGCTGAAGTCATCAGCCTCTATAACGTCTTCCAATTCACGTTTACTGAGTCCTTCGCCTATTATGCGTGCTATATAATAGAATGCTTCTTTAATGGATTTACATTTAGACGTGATGACTATATGATGTTTCCACGGCACGATTCCAAATATTGGCAGCATACCATTGTCTTCTAAAATATCAGATATCTTGCCGGGCGATACAATTTCTGCACCTAATTGGTGCAATTTTATAGGATTCTGATTTTCAGACTCTTGCAATTTTGCACCTAACTGGTGCAAAATTCGTTTATGTTCATCATCCGCCATATAAAACTCATACCATTCCTTCATGTAATAAAGGTTTCTCACAGAGAATCCTTTCACGTCAGGGTATGCTGCTTTAAGGTCAAGGCTCAATTGATTTACTGCGCCAGAACCCCATCTCGACTCCGCCCTTTTCTGTACGATGTCACGTCCTAAAAGCCAGTTGAATTCCAATGCTCCATAATTGCTTTGCATCACTACACGATTGCGGATAGCTTGATAGCGACTCTTTATCTCTTTCAGCCATTCCACATAATCGTTGTCTCCATGAAAGTTTTTGGATGTAACAAAATATGATTTGTTGTTATCTGTCATATTGTTTCTTTATTATGCCTTAATTTTATTTGGAAGTCAGAAATACTATTATTCCCAAAATGACAAAAAGGGCAACATTTACGATTAAACTATACTTCAATTTATTTTCAACATTGTTTAAAGAATTTTTAAACGTCTCTGTTGAATTGGAAAGTTCCTGTATTGAAGAATTTGCCGAATCAACAATCACCTTTCGATCTTTATCGAAAGCTGCAACTTTCTGATTGTAATCGGTTCCAATAGCTGTAACAAGTTCTTTGACTTTTGTTGTCAAGTTTCCGAGTTGAGTCACATATTCGGATATTGAATTATGTAATCCATCATATGAATTCACAGTCCTTTCCACTTGCTTTCGAGCCGAGTCGATATTTTTAAGACCTTGCTCCAACTCCTTTAGGGAGTCATTGATTCTTTGGTCAATCATATTTCTGTATATTTATTTTTGATGTTACTAATCTCTTTTGCATGTTCTTCCAATTGTATTGCCAACTGAATTTCGTTTATGTACTTTTTATCTTTTAAAGCTGCATGTTTAACAAGAAGTTGCGTAAACTCCTCTATTAGGGCTGACTTACCTTTATTCAAATATTGCGCATATACAACTTTATAATCATTGTAGAGTTCATCCTCTATCATTTCATTTGTCTCCTGTCCAAGATATAGGATGCAGAATACATTGAGAAGGTTTAATACGGGATTCATTTCTGCAATGGCACGGCGAATCAATCGAACTGCACCTTGAAGATGCTTTATGTTGTCCATTTGTGAATCATTGTTTACAATTTCCGAATCTACAACCCTCATGTATTTTCTCACAAGATCAAAACTTGTAATCTCATCTTCAGAATGGACATCGTGACTTGTGTCATCTTTCAATGAGAATGATACATCTTGTCGTAATATAGAATCGTATGTAACAAAACCCTCACGTGCATATTTAGAATTGAAATAATAATAAATGAAGTCTTTGAGTTCCTCATTTGTTTCCTTCCAATCCTTTTTTGAACTAATGGCCATATTGCAGAACTGTTCCATATCAAGGATTCCTCTCGCCCTCTTATCGGCAATACTTTTATAAACAAAAGATGTAAGGTGCTTCAAGCAAGCCATAATAACCCCTTCAGTATTGGCAAGCGCCTTTACCTCTGCCATCATGCTTTCTACTCTCTCGGAGGAATAGTATTTGCGATAGTATAGTCTGAGATGCTCATAATATTCTGATTCATCTTGGCAGATAGTCGTGATACGGAAAGTTTGTTTTGAATAGTCTTCTGTAAAATCATCAATCAGACCTATAACGCACATCCTATAAATAGCTTTCTGTATAGCATCTTTATAAGTGGCGGAACCATAGTCATGAATATAACTATATCCACGACAATTATTCAGGTTCTTGGCATTTCGCGTGTCAAATACAGGCATATTCCTAGCCGAAAGATACTGGTTATATTCATCAAGGACCTGTTCGTTTTCTTCATAAGATATATAATAAGTTAATATTTGTCCTTCTCCATATCGCTTTATAAACTTGACGACACCTTGAGAATCTGCAATACGTGGCGTATCTACGTCATAAAACTCCTCATTACTAATTTTCACTTTTAGATTATTCATAAGCAGTTCCATCACGTACAATTCAAACTCTTCACCAAGAAAGTTGCTATCGTAGAAGAACTTATTATTTATGTAATCCGCAGAAAAATCTTGCCATTTATCGGTCTTTACATTTTTTACCCAAAATTTCTTCGGAGAATACATGATTGTGGCTAATGCCATTTTCTTATCACGCCCGGCACGTCCTGCTTCCTGCACAAAAGACTCCAAAGAGCCAGGGTAGTTCAAGTGAAATGTCATTCGCACGTTAGGCTTGTCTATACCCATTCCAAAAGCTTTTGTAGCAACCATCATGCAGGTTTTGCCTTTGAGAAATGCATCTTGACAATAAGTGTCATCACCTCCTTTATATGTAGATATGCTCTTTAGACCACGATTACGGAGAGTTGCTCCTACTGTTGGGACACTAAGATTTGTTTTACCTGATGCTCGTGGACAAAAAACGACACCAGCAGTGTTGGTATTTGTGCGGTTATACCACTCTTTTTCCACATCAACACTAAGGTTCGCATTGAGTATTTTATCAATAATAACAGAATCCATCAAATTCTCCCGTTCAACAAATCGTTCTTTGATGTATTTTACCGCACTATTATCTTGTATATCGACTATTTTTTGAGTAGCCTCGTTTATTACTTCAAGTAGTTTCTTTTCCTTTATGTCTCCGACATCCCATGGTTTATTTGCATCTTTTGCGTCAACCTCAATTACGTTGTATTGAAGTTCAAGACGATTTGTATTCTCATATCTTACGGCTGCGTCTTCTTCTAAAGCATAAGCATTGACGCCTGACAATTCGCGTTGTACGTCAGCGAGGACGTCAAACGAAGCTGTTGCAGTAAGGCCAAATAGTGAAATGTGGTTATCATTTCCTGCTACCTCTTTTGGCAGAACATAGTTAAACAAGTTTCTGCCAAGATGAAGATAAGCAAGTCGAAAATCATGTCCCCATTCTGAGACGCAATGCACCTCGTCTATTACGCCATAAGCGAAATAGACACCAGATTCCCGCATAGAACGCAAAACCTCTCGGAATCTGTGAATACTTAAACGTTCTGGTGACAGGAACATTATCTGCACTTGTGAACCCGTCAATGCAAGTTCGCGTCTCTTTCTTTCTTCAAAAACTCTATTTATGTCTCCGTTGATATATGATATGCAGTCTATGCCAATATTTAACAAGCCATCATATTGGTCTTTCATCAACCCCTTTAATGGGTCCACAACAAGTGTAACCGCAGGTTGCAACATAGCTGCAAGTTGATAAGTCAAAGACTTACCACCTCCTGTCGGGAGCAAACCAATCACACTCTTTAGCTGGAGAGCCCTGTTTAGTATTGGTAATTGTCCTGGTCTGAAATCTTCTTTTCTAAAGATGAGGTTTAAGAAATACCTAAGTCTTGAGCAATTGCCTTCAATTTTGTGATATATTCCTCGACCGTCTTTTTCAACAAATGGCTTATAGTTAATACGCTCTGCCGTATAAAGAATTCGATCTTCATACACTCTTTCCGATGAACGCGCAATGAAATAGCAATCATTCAAGGCATTAAATTTAGAGAAAGTAACCTCTTGTGCATCACATATCTGATCTATTGAAATATCAATAACTGCATCGTATTTCGTTTCCGACGAAGCATCGTATTTGACACATACTGACAATTTTGGCAATACCATATCATCATAGTCTTTAGTCATAGCTATGAGATTATGGTAAGCTTCTGAAAAATCCTCTATAGAAATCTTTGCAACAGAAGTGTTTTCCTCTATTATAAGGATTGTCCATTCCGGTTTGTTTATATCAAGTCGTTCGGAAATTATTGCCTCAATAAATGTCTTCTGAATACGTGCAATGGCTTTAAGACTCTTTGCTTTTTGAGTGTCGGACATATCAGATACATAATCCAGCACTTTTTTACTTGCCAATGTAGGGCAACCTCTTGAAATGAGATTGCTCATTAACGCATAGACTGGATACATTTTTTTGTGAGCAGTCATATCAAAAGGAGCTAATATCTCAAAAGCACTCTCTTCAAGGGACGATTTTATTATCGTGTCTGTAAATGATGCGAAATACTGAATAGGTGCAAAATATTTGTACTTATGCAGAATCTCAGACGTATGCGAAAGACAATAACTGAAACTATTAATCAAGCAGCCATATGCTTTTCGATTTCGATTAGGATGGCGACCGAAATTTGTGTCTCTAAAGTCTGTAAAGATATGAATACTTTTTTCTACAAAATAATTGCGAAAAGAATAAATTCGGCTTTCATTACAATTTGCAGGACCAATACAAATCACAATATGCTTTTGACCTGAAGATGTTATCATTTTTGAAACACCCTTCAAGCTCACTGTTTCGATGTCAAGGATGTTGGAAAATATGTGGATAGCTGTTGGTTGTCCCACACTTATGGAAGTGATACAATGGCTATTGTCTCCATTATCCGAAGGTAAATATTCCGAGACAGCAATTACATCGGCATGATAAGTGTCCAATGCTATTTTTACATGAAGGACCGCTCTATCTCTTGCGACATCAGAAGGCTCTTCAAGAACAATTTTATGGAGATTCCCGAGCATATTATGTTGGCGGAGTTCTTCGATTACAGCCATTGTCCCTATTCCTTGCCCACAGCCCCAATCGTATATTTCAATGCCATCAGTTAAATCCGAATAAGGAAACTCCTTTTCATCCAACGCTCGCATAAGTTTATGACGATGCATTGGTCCATATGCAGACATATAGGCACAACACTGCTCGTCCGTCTCTAATACAGCAGTGCCACGCCCCAACGTGCGTCCTTGGCCGTCCATGTATTTCCATGGTTCTAATTTATACGGATTAGGTACATACTTGTTAGAGACCTTAATAATATCATTGATTGTCAGATTGCCAATTCTATGAATATCATCAATATAACTCATTTTCCAGTAATTGTTTCACTCCAAGGATTTTCTTTGTGATATTTATAGTTCATTGCTGCGGCTTGCTTACTTGCATTTGCATAGCAATATTCGCAACCATGCACACAAGTGTTGTATTCACCTATATCCTTGCTTTTTATACAGCCACAAAACACTCGTTGTCCTTTGTCCTTGTTGTCTCCATGAAGTGCATACATTCCGTTAGAAAGTATGATAGCTCCATCTGGTAAAGCCTCAGTTTCGCCAAAAAGACTTGGTTGAGGAATTTGGAAAAAATGGACTTTCAGATAATCCATTAATATTTTGTCATCATAGGCTAACTTAATAATGAGATCATCATCAATACAAAGATTCTTTTTAACTCCAAATTTTGTAAGATCTATTTTTTCTCCACACGTTGCCAAGTCATAGCCCCATTTCTTGTTTAATAAAGATAAACGCTGGGCAAATTCTCGCATTTGTTCTTCTTGCCAATCTATGCAATTAATATTGGCTTTTTGGAGGTTTAATTGCACCTTGCGATAAGAGAGTATATCGGCAAAACTAAACACGAGTTTCTCTGTATATCCAAGTAGTTGGTCTCCTATATTTTCAATCTTGTCAATCAATCTGGCAATATCCATATTGTCAGTTAGAACCAAAGGGTCAAAGCGCCAAATAACATGTCCTTTGCCTAGAGCATTAACAAGTTGTTTGAATGTTTCTATACGTTGTTTTAGTTGTGGCACATTCTTTTCCAACCCTTCTTCTTCATAATCATTTAAGGTGTATTGGATATAACACCCTATTTTACGTTGTTTGAGGATTGGCAGATAACGCAACAAAGGCTTGGGATTTTTCGACCAAAAAACGATAAACCGCGTGTCCTTGTAAGACACATAACTTTTCACCCCATTAAAAGGGTTCGTCCATGCGGAATAACCTGCCTTATCAAGACGATAAAAGAACCAGTCCGCATAAAAAGCTGGAATATCAGTACTACGACTTGCAGAAACAAGAATCGGAACTTGCATATCTACAAGTTCCCCATTCTCGAGTGGAAGTTTTTGTTTTGCCCATGTTGCCATAACTTCTATCTATATATTTTATTTAAAATATAATCTTTCAAAGTTTTTTGTGGAGCATATGATATATGTACCACCATCTCTGCAACTTGATTAACTTGTCCTGTAATTTGATCGACAATTAGCATAGGAACAAAACCAGCATTGTTATAATATGACTTTATCATACTTAATGCATAATTCGCAACAATAGCTCTTGACTCATCTGAAGAATGTTGGTTAGACGCAAGCATAGGTATAAGCTCTCTGGCAAAGGCATCTGAGATGTCTGGAATTGAATGTCCTTCAGATAGTTTCAAGTCTTCTGTAATATTATATGGATTATATGAGACTTTATCTCGGGCAAATTTGAGCGGATTAAAAGGCTGTTTGCATTTATTACCAGAAACCTTCTCTATCGCCTTAGTAACAGTCTGTATCTGGCTTTCCATTTTTTTAAATCTATTACCAGCTTCGTTGTCATCAAGTTCCAAATTGAATATAACCTGTAAAACATCAGACCAGTTGTCTGCTAATTCCATAACGACTTGCTTTCTATGAAAGCTATCAGCCAGACTTATTTTTACCAAAATATAATGAGAGGCAATATTTTCATCGGTTATATCTGAAACTTTACCATAAGCATATTCATCCTCATAATAATAGCCAAATATACCTGCGTATGAGAATAGTCTATCCTTCATTTTCTCGTTCCTACCTCCAACTAAACGGTCAGATTCCAAAAATATATAACTAATGTCGGAAAGAATAGTAATTATCGACTTCAACTCATCCTTAGAGAATAAAGCTGTTGATTGACTTGTTCTTTGGTATTCCAAGTCAACGTTTCTATCATACAAATGCAAAACACATTTTTGAATAGAACCTTTATCAAGAATGATAGAAAATCCATAATCCGACAAATCGACATCTTGCCATCCAAAAGGAGTTTGTGCAGAAACACAATATCCCTTAAGCAAAATCTCAGTATCCGAATATTTTACTACACGCATTGGCTTTGGCGCAAATTGTGGTTTCCCAGTATCTCCATTTGTTGCTGTCAAGATATACCCATCTCCAGATTCAAGTTGATAGCCAGAGCACCCATTGATATTTTTTCTAATTTTAATATATCTTGGGCATTCTTGTAACCCTCTTACTGGTTGATTGTTTTCATAACGTTGGTGACAAGTTGAATCAAAATTGAAATTTGACAAAATAGATTCTTCATGCTGTTTTTGTTCCATACGTTCACGTTCTTCTGCACAACGTTTCTCTTCTTGTTGAAGACGCATTTGTTCATGTTGCGCATTCTCTTTCTTCTTATTGTTGAAAAAATCGAATATTCCCATATCAAATATCAAATAGTTAATCCATCAGTAGCCAATTGGACATATTAGTTAAACGAAAAGCGTGGCACTGCTATAACCACGTCTTAAAAGCACATGTCCAGAGAAAACCTTAATCAACAGAAACAATAAGCAGCCCATGCTATAACGTGGAAACTGCCATGCCAATTTTTGTTGTTTTTTTGTTTTTGTGTTTCAGTTTCTCAGGCTTTGCACTTACAAGAGTAGTATAACGCTCCTTATATTCCTAATTTATCTGGAAATGGTATACCAAATCCACAAGCAAAATACATAAAATATCTGTAAATATCGAAGAATATGCAGAAAATCAACGCAAACATTGAATAAACTTCTGAAATCGTGAGGTGCTCTTGAACTTTTGGAGATACCACGGGTCAGGGGGGAAAACCCTGTGTATTATGCCATCCTCTACTACCGAGTGCGGTAAGTTAGAGCCGATAAGCGGCATAGCCCGCGGTGAAT
>ENA-ORND01000230-ORND01000230.1-human-gut-metagenome-genome-assembly--contig:-NODE-230-length-54561-cov-9.882894_pt1 | contig 54561 bp, 90 predicted proteins | sample MGYA00242111_ERZ509014 | MGnify/ENA primary metagenome ERZ509014 (study PRJEB26280, sample SAMEA2338694) | human gut metagenome | biome: human gut; feature: human-associated habitat; material: faeces... | reverse complement strand
CAAAGCCAGCTTTGAGAGCGTGGGCAGTGCCAGCCGGGAAAGTTCCAGCGCCGTGAACAGCCAGAGCTACAAGAACCTGACTGGCAAGATGCTGGAGATCAAGACCAGCGTTGACGGCCTGGAAGTAAAGGCCAGCGACCTGACCGGCAAGTACACCGAACTGAAAGCAACGGTGGACGGGCTTTCCTCTGAGGTGAAAAAAGACACCAAAATCACCGGCGGCGGGAACCTAATCCTGGGCAGTGAGAGCTTCAAAAACGCTGAACTGAAAGGCAATACCGGCGACGGCAGTTCTATTACCTATGAACTAACCGGCGGGGCGACCATGGCCAACACCAACTCCAACCGATATTTTCGCTGGACAACGGTGGGTGCGTATGTGGCAAAAGGCGTGACATTGTGCCTGTCTGTTATGTACAAACCCGTTTCTGGTGCGGATGAGTTCTGTATGGAAATCGCTTACACGGCGGGGTACTCCACCAGCCAGAGCTGGGCAACCATTAAGCCAACTGATCAGCTGGAGATTGAGCAGACGGACGGCTGGGTACTGCGGTATGGCCTGTGGACGCCGCCGGACAACGCCACCTTAAAGCTGGTGGATATGGGCAGTGGTACCACCCACGCTGGTACCGGCAACTACACCAACAAGTTTTCGCTGCTGCACCCCATGCTGCAATACGGCAACGCGCCGACCGCGTGGAATGCCAGCAGCGGCGACTACCTGACGCAGGAAAGCGCAAAAAGCTTATTTTCGCAGACCGCTGACGAGATCAAAACCGAGGTCACCAAGTCAGTGACCGAAACGGTAACGGCCAACGTGAAGGATACCGCCACCAGCGCTGCCAATGATGCCGTTGACAGCAAATTGCAGGATTATGCCACCACAGCAACGGTGAACAGCCTGAAAGAAGATGTCTCCAACATCAGCCAAAAGGCGGATAGCATCAGCACCAAAGTCAGCAGTCTGGAAGAGACCACCACAACCATTTCAAACGACCTGGACAGCACAAAGCGGGAATTCAAAACCGTTAAAGAATCAGTATCCGCGATTGACCAGAAAGCTGACAGCATTACTCAGACGGTAACGCAGCGGATCACCGGCGGCAACAATATTATTGTGGGCACCGACGACTGGAACAATGCGACCCTGGATGCAGGCGGCAATGATCTGAGCAAAAAAGGGACATACACGATCAGCGGTGAATCCGTCCGGGTGACCAATAGGGCGCAGAACACCCGCTTTCACTTTGGCGCGGACAAAACGCTGGTGATTGCCAAGGGCATGACCTATTGCGCATCCGTGCTGTACAAGCTCAATTCAGGCACAGACAGTCTGTTCCTGCAATTTGAAACAAAATCTTCCAGCGGCACAAAAAGTTATTACGGCAATGCATTCAAAGATGCGAAGCAGGACATTGAGCTGGACAACGGCTGGAAGCTGCGCTGGGCGGCGTTCACGGCGACCGCGGACGGATATGCGGACGGCCTGTTTGTAAGCACAGCCAACGACAACGCCACCGTTACCAACGATCTGACCATCATGCACCCCATGGTGCAGATGGGCAATGCCCCGACCGCGTGGACGGCCAGCACCGGCGACTATCTGACTACCGCCGAAACCAAGACCGAGATCAAGCAGACGGTGAGCGAAATTAAACTGACGGCCAGCACAAGCGGAACCAGCAGTACCATCAAGCTGACGGCAGGCGGAACAGAGATCACCAGCGCACAGATCAACCTATCCGGCGTGGTGACATTCTCGGATTTGAGTACCTGGAACCAGGACAAGACAATCATCAACGGCGGCAACATCACGACCGGGCAGCTGCATAACCTCAACTACACCACCGTGTACGACCTGGACAACGCCTGGATACGTATGGGCACCGAGGCCGGTGAGCGCGTATTTTTGGACAACCGGCACATCGCATGGTATGCCACCATCAACACCGGGTCGATTGGATTAACCGGCGTGCTGTACTCAGAGGCGGGCAGCAGCTACATCGGCGCGTGCAGCAAGTACGCCAAGTACGGCTGGGTCAACGGACTCGACCCCACATCTTACATTGGAATGCAGATCACCTACAACCGCAGCGATGACAGCGATGCCGATTTTAACACGACCCGGGTGGGTGTCTCCGGCAAGCTGAATGTACACAATCTGGACGTTTGGGGCAGCAAATCCCGCGTGGTGCCTACCAGCTTCGGCGCGCTGAAAATGGCCGCCTTTGAGACGCCGGTGCCAACCTTTGCGGACTGGGGCAAGGGCCAGTGCGGTCCCGAAGGCTGGTGCCTGATTGCCCTTGACCCGCGCTATGCGGAGACCATCGCCCAGCACGGGCAGCCCGCCTGGCTGCTGACGGATTGCGATGGAACCGGCCACCTGTGGGCCGAAAACTGCGGCCAGTATGCCATTATACACGGCGCACCAGGTCAGCAATTTGCATGGCTCTGCATGGCCGCCCAGCGCGGCTATGAGGGCAGCTATGCCGATCGCAGTGACAGCAGCTATCCCGCTGGTACCCCGGCGGGCATTGAGCTGGCCGCCAGCACTGCCGCCCGTGCGCAGGAGGCCGGCACCGATGTCGCAGCTGACCTGCTCGCTATAGATACAGGCGCGAACGAAACCGCAGACATTCTTTTGGAGGAATTGCAATGAAAAAATTATCCGGCGTGGCGGTCGTAACGACTGCCGAAGGTGAGCGAGTGAGCTACACCTACATGGAACTGGACGGTAACGGCAACATCACCAGCCAGAACAACCGGGGGTCCTTTGTAGCCCTGGACGAAGAGGTTCTGGCCGCCATTGCCACACTGAAAAACGCTGTAAACGCGCGGCTGTAAGGAGGATGCCCCATGACTGACAACAAACGCATTAAAGAGTGCAAACGCAAAGTTATTGCTGCAATTAACGAAGCAACGCTGCCGTTTGCCGTGACGGAGTTGATTTTGGAGAACGTTTTGAATGCCGTGCGCGAGAACATGGCAGCGGAAGAAGCAGCGGCGGCAAACATCGAAACTCCGAAAACAGAGGAAGAAGAAATGCCGAATTAAGGCGCTGAGGAGAAAAACGAATGAAACAGGGAACGCAATTTGCGCTGCCGGTTGAAATCGGCATGAGCCTGGACGAGGTAAGCCGGATCGAATTTGTGTTCAAACAGAAGAGCTGCAAAGGCTTCCCGGCCATTAAAACCAACGTCTGGCCCGACGACTGCACCCGGCAGGAAGGACAGAACATCATCCTTATCCCCTGGACGCGGGCGGAGACATACAAATTCATGGGCGGCGAGACGCTGTACATGGACACCCGCATCACATTGCGGGACAGCACTGATCAGCCGCAGACTGAGATCCTGGCTCTTAAAATGAGCCCGACCTTATTCCAGGAGGCGGATGGCTCATGATCCAGGTGCGAGTGGCTCAACAGAGCGCCGTATCGGTGCGCATTGCCGGAGCGGCACCCGTGCGGGTGGACGTGACCGGCACCGCAGTGGTTAGTGCGCCGGAGTATAGCGGGCCATATGACATCACGCCGTTGTTTACGGCGCAGGTTTTGCCCACGGCGAAAAAACTGATGCAGAAAGACGTGACAATCCGCAAGATACCGCAGTACGAGGTATCTAACGATTCAAGCGGCTACACACTGATAATAGGAGATGAATACTACAATGCCCAATAAATACGTAAACAAGGTTGTTATCGGCAAGGAAACGAAACTTGACCTTACCGCAGATACCGTAACTCCGGACAAGCTGGCAAAAGGTATCACGGCGCACGACAAGTCCGGCGCCCCCATTACCGGTACCAGCACGAAAGACGCGGATACCAGCGATGCCACCGCAGCTGTGGCGGAGGTTTTGAACGGTAAAACATTCTACGCGCGTGGCGCCAAAATGACTGGCACGATGCCCAACAACGGCGAAGTCAACGGTGAAATCAGCACCGTTTCTGGTAAGTACACCATCCCCATGGGCTTCCACGATGGCGCAGGCGGGGTGACCATCGCAGCGACCGAACAGGCCAAGCTGGTGCCCACAAATATCCGCGAGGGCGTTACGGTCCTGGGCGTGAAAGGCTCTATGAGCGGCAGCGAAGGTATGAAGCCGCAGGCCAAGAGCGTTACGCCGACCTTTGAGCAGCAGGTTGTGCTGCCCGACAAAGCGTATAACTGCCTGTCTCAAGTTACTGTGCAGGCGATCCCGGCCACATACGTTGATAATGCGGCTGGCGGCCAGACGTTGACGATTGGGGGCTGAGCATGGCCGTAAACAAGGTGGTTATCAATGATAAGATCGCCCTTGATCTGACCGGCGACACCGTGACCCCCAGCGATCTGGTGGAGGGTGTAACTGCGCACGATGCCACCGGCATGCAGATCACTGGCACTCGCCCCGCCACAGGCGGCACGGATACCAGCGATGCTACGGCGACAGCGGGCGATATTGCTAAGGGCAAGACAGCGTATGTACAGGGGGAAAAGGTCACCGGAACAGTTGATACAGTCGAGGCGAAACAGTATACCATGGCAAATGCTAGCGTGTCATACGATGGGTCTCACATCCTGCACAGCAAAAAATTCCAATATCCAGCTCTCTACAAAGAAGGGGCTTCTGTAAAGCTCCGGACGTCGCCCTCTACTTACGGTAATGCCGTCGCCGCCGACGTAGCCAAGGGCAAAACCATGACATCCGCGGCAGGGCTGAAAGTTGTCGGTACCAACACCAATGACGCCGATACCTCCGACGCCGATGCGACAGCGAGCGATATTGCAAAAGGCAGAACGGCGTATGTGCAGGGGGCCAAAGTTACGGGCAAACTGACAGAATACCTTGCAGGGGAAACACTAAGTTACTATACCTCCGGCGATGAAGAGATCACGATTGAGCGTGACAGCGACAGCGATAACATCAGCATAAAAATCCATTGTTTTGACGATGACAAGATTATGCGGCACAACAGTTACATAAAGCTTGGAGCCGATGCTATTCTTTTTGGCAACGCTACTGCTGCGGATGTTGCAAAAGGCAAAACATTTACGAGTGCAGCGGGGGTAAACGTTACCGGTACTGCGGAGCCTGCCAAGAGCAATAACAACGTTGAGGCATATGCCGTCACAGACACCAGCCCCAGCGTGAATTTTAAGCGCACTGACGGGGCAATCAAGATCTGGGGCTACGGCACCATGACCAGTTCCGGCGGCTGGGGCCAGCAGACTACGAGCCTGGTCGCGTTTGAGGGCGACAAGTACCACAAGGGCGCTATATATGGCAGCCCAAGCAGTACCAGTTTGAGCCTAAGCATCAGCAACGGAAAACTGACTGGCCTGCCGAGTGGACTGACGGCGATCAGCGCGATTGTAACGAGAGGTATATGATATGAGACTGGAAAACGAAGACGTTCTGCTTCACTGGCCCCTGGCCCAGCACATCATCACCGCGGGCTGGCTCTACAATGATGGCAGCCTGCACCGGGCGCTGGATTTCCGCGCGGCGGTGGGCACGCCGGTATACGCCGCAGAGGGCGGCACAGTGGAGACGGCCTACCGCTGGAACGGCAAGCGCACCCAGGGCGACAACAACAGCTATGGCAACATGATTAAGCTGCGCCACACGACCTACAAGTACGGCACGTTGGAAACGCTGTACGCCCATTTGAGCCAGCTTTGCGTGGCGCAGGGGCAGCAGGTGCAGGAAGGCCAGCTGATCGGCTACAGCGGCGATACCGGCAACTGCTATGGAGCACACCTGCATTTTGAAGTGCGCTGGAAAGGCCAGCGTACCAACCCGCTGAACTGGCTGGATGCTGATTTCAGCACGGCCAGCAGTGCGGTCAAGCTGGGCAGTTACAGCAGCATACAACACACAGAGGAAGTGAAGCGCATGTATTATGCAATCGACGTATCGAAACACCAAAACAAATTTGATTGGCAGGCAGCCTACAGCAAGGGCATCCGCCACGCCATGCTGCGCGCCGGGTATGGCCGTTACAGCAGTCAGGTTGACCCGCAGTTTGAGCGCAACGCAGCTGAGTGTGCCCGCCTGGGCATCCAGTACGGTGTGTACTGGTACAGCTACGCCAGTACCCCGGCGGAAGCCCGCCAGGAGGCCCGCTGCTGCCTGGCCGCGATCAAGGGCAAGCATCTGTGTTTGCCGGTGGCGTATGATATCGAGTACGAGCCGTGCATCCTGCGCCTGACCAACGCGCAGCGCACGGCACTTGTACAGGCCTTTTTGTCGGAGATTGAGGCCGCAGGGTATTACGGCATCCTGTATGCTAGCTGCGGTTTTATTCGCAACCGCCTGGACTACAAGGCGCTGTCTAAATATGATATCTGGGTTGCCCAGTATGGCAGCACATGCACCTGTCCCCTGCCGTATGGCATCTGGCAGTACAGCAGCCGCAACGCTCTGGGCGTGCCCGGCTACGGCACCAGCCTGGATTGCAACAGGGTATACAAGGACTATGAGCAGCTGATGATCCAGGCGGGCCTGCAGGGCCACACCGCGCCCACACCGGAGGATACCACCCCCAACAAGCTGGACAAGCAGCGGATTACCATTGGCCGTATCTCCAGCGGCGACCGCGCAACCATCCGCGCCCTGTGCGATGGCCTGGGGCTTATCTCCGCTGGCCTGTACCGCGAAACCTGCGTGGGTGGCAACCAGTGGATGCTGGACGTTGGACCGGTATCCAGCGGCGACGCCTGGTACATCATGCGCAAGTGCGCAGAGCTGCAGCTGATTGATGCAGGGCTGTACAAGGCCGAGTATGTGGGGTGATGCAGTGAAAAAACTTTTTATTTCTCAGCCGATGCGCGGCAAAACGGACGAAGAAATTATCAAGGAACGCAAGGTTTTGATTGCTGATGTGTACATGAAAACACACGAAAATTTAGCAGTCATTGATTCATTTTTTGAGAACGCCCCGACTGACGCAACGCCGCTGTGGTATTTGGGCGAAAGCCTCAAGCTGCTGGGCACCGCTGATTTTGTGGTGTTCGCCCCTGGCTGGCAGGACTATCGCGGATGCCGCATTGAACATGACGCGGCTGTAGCCTATGGAATTCCCATCGTGGAGGTGTGATGCCAATGCAGCATGTATTTTCGTTTACGATCGCGGAAGCTTGGGCATTTTTGATTTACGCGGCGGGTGCTGCTGCCGGACTGTATGCCGGGGGAGTGGCTATCAGCAAAGTAATTACCGCAATAAAAAAGCCAAAAACCGACCAGGACAAACGCATTACCCAGTTAGAAGCGCGGGTGAACGCTATGGAGGGCTTTTTGAGAAACGACAAACAGCGGCTTGACCGCATGGATGAAGGGCAGCACGTGACCATGCAGGCACTGCTTGCCCTGCTTGACCACAACCTTGATGGAAACAACATTGACCAGATGCAGAAAGCCAAGGAAGCTTTGCAGAAGCATCTGATCGGCTAAAAAAAGGAGAAAGCAAAATGGATATTTCTTTTCTGTCCGAATACATGATTCCCGTGATTGTTGGCATCTGCCTGTGCGTGGGCTGGATTGTCAAGCAGTGGATTAAGGATGTTGACAACCGGTATATTCCCACGATTTGCGCGGCGCTTGGTGTTGCGCTGGCCTGCTGGATGAATTGGCCTGAAATTACCGCTACTGTGATTTTGTCCGGCCTTGCAAGCGGGCTGGCATCCACCGGTCTACATCAGGCTTTCAAGCAGATTCTTGAGGGCTTTGGCAATGGGAAGTAAGTTTGATTTCCGAATGAGCCGCAGCGACTATGATGACCTCTGTTTTGACCTGACCGATGACGAACACGCCGTACTAGACTTGCGGCGGCGTGGGCTGCATAACGCCGATATTGCGGCGGAATTGTATTGCAGTGAAAGGACGGTTAATCGGAGAGTCAAAGCGATAAAAAATAAAATAAGGTAAGAAAAGCCCCCGTTTGTGATACATTCAATCACAAACGGGGGCTTTCTTGTTTTTATTGCTTCGATACATATACAATCGCGCTACGAATTGCAGTTGATATCGAAATGTTTTTTCCGGACTGCTTTGACATTGTGCTGACAATGTTTTGTAATACATCATATTCGTCAAAGTGTAAGGCTATGTCCATTCTTTTCCTATAGTAAAATGCGATATCAGAACGTTGTGGAAGTGGATACACTGGCAATTTACATTTTAAGATACAATACCTTGCCGCATCCGAAAGACTTTCAAGTTTCATCCTTTTTTGCAAGTTTGAAAGTGCGGATAACTCGTTCGGAAGAAGGTATGCAGTAACAATTTTTGATGGTAACGGGGGCAACGATTTCATTTCATTGCCCCTCCTCGTCTTTTGCCTTTTGATTTTGCCTCGAATTCCTTGTCGGGCGCTTGATATAAGGCTCATTTTCGTCTATGAGCCAGTCACGGCCCATTTTGTGCGCGGTCTTAAATCCTCCGCGCAAAACTTTCTGCCGCACGGTTGCGGGAGTTCTGCCGTGTCTAAAAGCGTATTCCTTGAGAGTAATGTCCATCTTGATGCCTCCTGCATCCTTAGATGCTTCCAAAAGTCTCCTCAATAGCGCGGGTGGTCATGTAAATGGGCTTCTCGTTGCTGTGCTCTGCATTCCAATTCCGTGCAACATCGTTTGCGGTTAGTGTTGCAGAAAAAATCTGAATGCTGTCTCTGCTACCAAAAAGCTTGTTGCAGATAGCAACAGCATCTGCGCGGCTCATATCCTTGAACCAAGTCTTGATGATAACTTTATAAATCAGGTCGGTTTCTGCGGCCTTGACAGCTGCTGCCATCTCTTCGTCATCATTCAATCCGCTGCGCTGTGCACCGCCAAAAAGAAAAGCCATGTCATTCGCTATAAAGCTATCTCCGTTACCCCACATTTGCTGATAGGTATTAACGATGCGCTCGGTTTCGGCCTTGTTCGCTTCGTTTGCCTTGCTGATGATATCTGCGTTGATGTTGTTAATAATGGTGTTAGTCATTTTGTTTTCCTCCTGTTATAATTGTGTGTTTATTCCTTATTTTGCTTATATTATACTACTCTAAAGTAGCATTGTAAATAGACTTTTGTAAAATATTTTGTATAAACTTGGCGTAAAACTGTCGCGTTCGTGTCGCACGTTTTTACGTCTATTTTTTTATAATTAAGCTAGAGGAAACAAAAATGGCTTACACACAAATCAATCTAAATCCAGAACACAAGCGTGTTGGAGATTGCACCGTTCGGGCCATTGCGACGGGAACAGGGAAAAGCTGGGAAGATATATACGCAGCATTAGCACTTGAGGGCTATTTGCTGCATGATATGCCAACGGCAAATTATGTTTGGGGCAGTTATCTGCGGCGGAAAGGCTGGCAGCGGCACACACTGCCAAACACCTGCCCGGACTGTTACACCGTTGCGGATTTCGCCGCCGACAATCCGACTGGCGTATATATTCTGGCTATGGCAACGCACGTTGTCGCGGTCGTTGACGGCGATTGGCTTGATACTTGGGACAGCGGCGAAGAAACGCCACTGTATTATTGGCAGAAAGGATGATTGACTATGGCGTTTGGCGTACCGTATCAGCCCGGCTATATGCCGAACTATTATCCGATGGGGCAGCAGATGCCGTCGGCTATGCCAGATCAGCTTGCACAGCTCCGGCAGGCGGCGTATCCGCAGCAGCAGCCAACAGCGCAGCAGACCGCGCCTATTATATGGGTGCAGGGCGAAGAAGGAGCCAAAGCGTATATGGTCGCGGCAGGAAACAGCGTGCTGCTGATGGACAGCGAAAACAGCACATTTTATATCAAATCCACCGATGCCAGCGGTATGCCGCAGCCTTTGCGCGTTTTTGACTACTCGGAACGCACGGCAAGCCAGAAACAGCCCACACATACCGCGCAAAAGCCAAAAGAAGAATATGTCACACGGCAGGAGTTTAACGCTCTGACAGCCCGCTTTGACGCTCTGACGGCAGACAAGCCTTTGACGCGCAAGAAAAAGGAGGCAGACAATGAGCAACCCTCTGTTTAACGTTTTAGGTGGCGGCAAAATGCCGGGCGCGATGGGACAATTTCAGCAGATGATGCAGCAGTTTCAGCAGTTCCGGGCGAATTTTCAGGGAGACCCCAAGAAAGAAGTAGAAAAGCTGTTGCAATCAGGGCAGATGAGCCAAGCGCAGCTGAACCAGCTGCAAGCGATGGCGCAGCAGTTTAGGTCGTTTATGTGATAGGTTTAATCCGTGCGCACGGTTAGACAATAAAATTTATTTGAAGGGAGTACAATTATGAGTTTGTCTTCGGATGGCACTGTGATGACGATGCCTGTTCAGCCCGCGAATAGCGGTAGCGGCAATGGCTGGGGCTTCGGCGGTGACGGTGCTTGGTGGATTATTATCCTGTTCCTGTTCGTTTTCTGCGGCTGGGGCGGCAACTGGGGCAACAACGGTTTTGGCGGCAACGGCAGCACAGGCGCAGTTGACGGCTACATTCTCACCAGTGATTTTGCCAACATCGAACGCAAGATTGACAACGTAAACAACGGCCTGTGCGATGGTTTCTATGCACAGGCACAGCTTGTCAACGGCGTGCAGAACGCTATGCAGCAGGGCTTTATGTCGGCGGAAATCAGCCGCGCAAACCAGCAGGCGGCATTTATGCAGCAGCTGAATGCAATGCAGATGCAGCAGGCCAATTGCTGCTGCGAAACCCGCGAAGCGATTCAGGGCGTAAATTACAACCTTGCTACGCAGGCCTGCGACACGCGCCAGACTATCCAGAACGGCACGCGGGACATCATCGAGAATCAGAACGCCAACGCCCGCGCGGTGCTTGACGCGCTGACGGCGCAGCGCATTGAAGCTAAGGATGCCAAGATTGCAGAGCAGAGCCAGCAGCTTTTTGCTGCACAGCTTTCCGCAAGTCAGGCTGCGCAGAATGAAACGCTGAAAGCCTATATGAGCGGGCAGCTTGCCTATTACAACCCCCGCCCTGTTCCGGCTTTCCCCGTTCCCGCACCGTATCAGTATGGGAATTGCGGCACCTGCAACTGCTAAAACCGAATAGCAATAGCAACTGTTTCCAAATTGGAAACTGTTCAGCTCCGTGCTGATTTTGCAAAAAAGCGGCGGGGCAACAGTCCCGCCGCTATACTTATATGAAAGGATCGATTTTATGGCTGAATTTACGAATTCCAGTATCGTGAACATTGCCGCAGGGCAGAATGTGCCGCTTACCGAAACGGCAGTTTGCGGAAAAAGCTGCATTGTTCACCGTGCCGGGTCTGGCATTGTAACGCTGCGCGGTTTGACAAATCAGTGCAAGGCACGATTCAAAATTTCGTTTGGGGCGAATATTGCAATTCCAACTGGAGGAACAGTTGAAGCGATTTCAGCTTCTCTTGCAATCAATGGTGAGCCGCTGAATAGCGCCACAGCAACCGTGACACCTGCGGCAGTTGAAAATTTCTTCAATATTTACATTGCTGCATTTGTAGAGGTTCCTCGTGGATGCTGCGTAACAATAGCGGTGGAAAATAGCAGCACGCAGGCAATTTCCGTATCCAACAGCAATCTGATTGTTGAACGCGAAAGTTAAGAAAGGGGAAAATAACAATGAGCATGAAAGCAATGAATGACATCCGGGAAATGCTTTGTGATGAACTGGATGAAGTTTCCCGTCACGGCACTTTGAATGTTCGTGATCTTGACGTGGTTTACAAGGTCACACAGAGCATTGCCAACCTTGATGACATCATGGAAGAAGAGGGTTACAGCCATGATGGCGGTTGGGAAGCAAAAATGCGCGGGAGTTATGGCAACGATATGCGCCGTGACCGCCGTTATGCGGATGACATGCGCCGCCGGATGGACACAGACCAGGATGACCGCGAATATAAACGCCGCTATGCGGAGGATATGCGCTGAACAGGGGGTGTAAGGCTTGAAAGAGCTTACATACAAGGACTTTGAGGACTATGAACAGCGCTTGATGGAAGAAGCCTATTATTGCATGGGTGATGCAATATCCTCCAAAAGCCTGACAGAGTTTGAAAGCATTGTGCGCTGTTACGTTGCCATGAATGACTTTGCAAGAATGCTTCGCATCGCAAAAGATTCCGGCGACTTGAAACAATGGGTGCATAACATGGAAAACGCCGACGGCTCCACCGGCGAACACTGGACGATAGAACAGACCTCTACTTACATGGCCCCGCGTGGGATGGATTGCACAAAAGAAGAATTCTATGCGGCCATGAACATGATGTTCAGTGACTACTATCCGGCAGCTAAAAAGCACAACGTGAACATGGCTGAATTCTATGCAGACTTGGCGGCGGCATTCATCAATGACAAAGATGCTTCCAAAAACAAAGTGGAAAAATATTACGAGTGTGTTGTGGAATGAGTGAATTTTTGGAAACTATGAAAAGCGCAGACTCCGGCCATGCTTGGCGTGTGCTGGATGAATTCATGGACGCACTAAAGGAAGCAAAACCGGAAACGTATGCAGGATTGATGCACGATTTGAAAAGAACTAAATAAAAGTTTTGTCCATTATTATAGGGTGAGATTTGCAATACCAAATATAGGGCTGCAAAGTTTTCCGTCAAATTGCACAGGTGCAATTTTGGTGCACATGCAGTATTTATACGATAATACGTTAATGTAATAGAGTTCGACTCTCGCCACTCGGACCAAAATGAATACGGCTGTTGCACCGACAAAAAACCGCTAAGTGACGATGCTTAGCGGTTTTTTCTTTGTTCAAATCTGTTCAAAAACGTTCAAAAATGTATATTATTCATGGTGCATTCATGGTGCAAAAATTTTATACATTGTTTTGCAATCCGGGTTATCGGGATTTTGGTGCGGATTTGGTGCAAAAAAATGCGCCGAAGTGGTTGAACCACCGCAGCGCATAAATTTTTTTTTGCAACATTAAGTAGGGGCATCCCTTAATTAACATTTGACAAAACAGCTTCAAGCTTTTTCCGTGCTTCCTCAATCATTTGGGGCTTAAGGGCTAAATAAACTTCATGAATCATTTTGGCGTTTGCATGGCCCACAAGCTGAATTGCAATCTCTTCCGGCACACCGGCCATTGCAAGCATGCAGACATATTCGTGCCGGAATTGGTGCCCACACACAGGAACTTTCCAATCAGTATATGCAACGGTTACATTCTTGCCGTGCTTTACAACGCTTTTGGTTCTGGGCACCGGCTTTGCCACGCCGTATTTTCGCCAGAACTTTTGCCACATACGATCATAGCGGCTTTTGCTTACAGGCTTTGTATCAAGGCCAATAATGTATGTGTCTTTTGGCATTTTTCGGATGGGCTGTAGGGCTTCTTTTAGCATGGAAAGCAGCGGCACTTGCCTGATTGCTGCCGGGGTTTTGCCATAATCCCTTATCACAGCGGCATTGCCCTTGTGCTCTATCGTTTTTGTGATGTGGATGATGTTTTTATCAAAGTCAATATCACGCAGCTGTATGGCGCACATTTCGCCCTTGCGCTCGCCAGTGCAAAGATAAGCCACCGCAGGGAGCGCATCGGGGTCAAGGTAATGTTCCTTTACCACTGCCACTTGCTCGTTTGTAGGGGGCTGTCGTTTGCCCTTATGCAGGCCGCGCGGCATTTTAGTTTGCGTTGCCGGGTTTATATCTCCGCGCCACTTTGGACTGTCAATCCAATACTGAAAGATGTTGTTTATCACAGTCTTTTGGTTTGATACCGTTGTGGCAGCCCGCCCTGCCATTTCAGGCCCGCGCAGAAATTCCGCGATCATGTAAGGCTCAATTTCCCGCATGTGGTATTCGCCAAACTCGTCAGTAGCCCGCTTAACGGCAGGCAGGTAGCTTTTTTGCGTTCCGCTTTTCATGCCCTGCACAACGCGGATATATTCTTTTGCAATTTCGCTGAACAGCGGCCCAGCATTTGAACGCTCTTCTTCAATTCGTTCCTTTTCTTCCTGCTCTTCTTTGGCATCCTCAACCTTTTGCCAAACCTCTGCGGGCGTCTTAGCTGAAAATGTTTTCCAAACGCCACCTATCATCTCTTTGCGCTGGTATCTTCCGTCTTTTCGGTGAAAGAGCCCAACTGTCAAATCCTTTTTCATCTTGCAGCCCTCCAAAAAATGTTTTATAATGAAACCGTCAACTTTTCATGTTGACGGCCCTTTATCCCTTGCTGGTGCGTCACCACCGGCAGGGGATTTTTGCTTTATATGTACCTCTCAAAATACTGTAGTGTGCTATATCGGCACAATTCCTTATTTCTTGGCACATCTAGCCGTGCTGCAGCCTTTTTATAATCTCTTATATACTGTTCCATTTTTTGCCGTACAATAAACTCTTTTCCTTTTAGAGAATTAAATTCATCTTGCCGGATGTGCGGCCTTTGGGAACGATTTATATATTCAGATTTAGTTATAACAACGGCTTTTGAAAAATCCAGACCACAGCCTGCTGCTTCGTTTGTCCAAAGCACATGCTTGTGCTTTATGTGTGACCGCATGGGCACAGCAAACAAAACCCCGTTTATTTTTACGCATATCCTTATGTATGGACGTGTTGGCTTTTGCTCTATTTCGGCGCAGCCAATATAATCCTGATAAAATGATTCGGACAAATAAATGTAATCCAAAAAAGAATGCCCCCTCAAATCAATGAGGGGGCGGCTCTTCAATCGAGCTTTCTTTATTTTCCGTTCGTGGCGCTCTACCACGAAGTCAACACTTGAGCTTTCTTTTTCCCGCGACAGCCGCGCTCTACGGCTGTATCTTCGCAAGTTTCCTTGCACCCTCATTATAATAATTCTATTTTATATTTGCAATGGGTTAGACAAAATTCGGCAAAAAACTTGCCTTTTTTATTTTTCCCTTGCGTTATATTCGCCGTTGCCTGCCAGAACGGCAGCTTCTCCGGCTTGCAGGCATATTTGCAGGTGGTCAAAGTCCGGCTTGATGCTTTCCGGGCAGTGGTCATTCCCAGTTGCGGTATCTATCCGGTAGTTCTGTATTACGGCCTGACAGACGCGTACACGGCTTTGCATGGACGTATGAGCGTTAGCGCATAACAAGTCTATCTGGCCCGCCCAATCGCTCCCATGCGCCCCACAAAGGATATATAGCAGGCGGCGCTTGTACAGGCCCGGCATCTGGGCAATATAATCAGAAAGTGCCTTGTCTACCTGCTCGTCCGTCCAGTTTGGAGTATCGGTATCGCTAAATGCAGACGGCATCCAGATGCGCTGCAGCCAGCGCCAGGGGGATTGTTTGCAGACGGCGAACCACATCAACAGATCATCGTTTCGGATAGGGGAAAGCCCTTCTTCCCAGTTGCGCACCGTGCGGATGTTCACATCCATCTGCCGGGCTACATATTCTTGCGAAAGCCCGGATTCCAACCGGCACTGCGAAAGAATAAGTCCTTCACGTTCTCTGAAATCAGCTCTACTTTCCATTTCATCACCCTCAATTTTTTACATGTTTTGCGCTCTAAATGCGGTAAGATTTTTATACAACAACAGTTAAGGAAATATAAAGAAAAAAATATTCAAAAAATGCCATGGAAATAAATGGAAGCCATGGCATAAAAAACATGTTAAGATTCTTACTGTAGTCAAAAAACACAGGAGGAATCAACAATGAATAACGTGGAACGTCTAAAGAATTACCAAAACCGTAATGCGGCAACCATTGAAGCCTTGTATCGCGCTGTGCTGCAAGACCGAGCACGGAGGGAAAACAGCCATGAAACTGCCTGATTTAACCATCCCACCAAAGCATGGACGCAAAAGGCCCAAAAAGCGGGCAGTAAAGCGCGAAACCTGAAATTTGTGCGTTTTGCTAATTGACCGTTACGGCAATCTGTAATAAGATGTAAGTACAACACAAAGTTGTCAAAATGACAACTTACAACTGATGCGGGGAGGAACAATGACTGACATAGAAAAGCAAATATCAGCAACCAAACTGGCAATACAACTCTGTGACAAGCTGGGGATTGATTATACATATGGCGATAGGGGATGTACATTAAATGGAGAACCTGTTCCCGATGCCGGATTGTTATTCCCCGTAAAAATCTTTTATAAAGGCTATACTACAACGCCGGAATACGACCCATACGATAAAATCTATTACGGCAAGATTGATGGTATCAAAGATTTGGTTGACTATCACGCAGAAACCGTTGACGGCATCGAGCAAGCGTTCATCAACTGCGTGGATGATTACATTGCGTTCTGCAAAGAGATCGGGAAAGAACCGGATGCCCCAGACGAAAAAAATCAGAACCAGCCGGATGAAAACATTCTGGCCGCATACGAGAAGATTCGGCGCTTGGGCAATATCCAGAGCACCATTTTCACCATTGCGGATTACCTTTACACCGCCGCATGGGTATGGTTTGGGCTTACAATTCTGCTTTTTATCATTGCCGCTACTGTGAAAGGATGAAGAACATGATTAACGAAGATTTTTTGCGCCGCGAGATGAACGACATCAAAGCATCCAACGGATACACCATTGGCATGTTGTTGCTGGTACTTCTGCCCATAGGGCTGAGTATCGTAATGCAGCTGATGATTCTCAAGCTGATTTTGGCCTGAGTGACAGTGATAGGAGGAACATATGCAAAACATTACGGACGAAGAGAAGGAGTTTATAGCATTTTTCCGCGCGTGCAACAAAGCAGAAAAAGAAGCAATCATGAATGATTTGCGCGAGCTTTCCAAAGATAAACCTGAAATGCACGTTCCTCTGGGCTGAGTTTGCGGAAATATTCAATAGCTTCTTGTTCTTCTTCAGTAAGGTCTTTGGCAGAAATGCCAGGGGCCTTTTCTTTTTTATTGGAATCTTGTGTTTTAGAGCGGCTTCCTTCTTCGTTGTCGGAAAGAAGTTCTTCTTTTGTTACGCCAAAGTAGTCAGAAATTTTTTGCAACGTTCTGGCATAAGGTACTGTCCCATTTTTCCACGCGGTTACAGACCCGCTTGATTTGATTCCTATCTCAGCAGCAACAGCATTTGGAGATTTGTCTACCTGGTTGCACAGGCGAAGAAAATTCATCCAAAACATACAAATAACCTCTTTTCATTTTGTGCAAGTACACAAGATTGATAAAAATGATATTTTGCTATTGCAAGAATGATAAGAATGAGATATAATCATAACATACAAACAAGCAAAGCAAAAGCCAAGCCCCATGTTTCAGCGGCTTACCAATGATTTTCGACAATTTCATTATAGCTTTATGCCTCTTGTTTGTCAATGAGATAATCTCATTATTTTGCATATAGGAGGTGAGATAAATGACATTTTTTCAGGCTCGACAGAAAGCGGGCCTTACTCAGTCCCAGGTGGCAAAGGCTCTTGGCGTTGACCAATCGGCAGTTTGCCTTTGGGAGACTGGTAAAACATCCCCCCGCGCGGCGACACTTTCCAAGATTGCCAAACTTTACGGCTGCACGGTAGACGAGCTATTGAAGGAGGTGAAACCTTGAAATGCTCCCGCAAGCGCATCATGCAAGGCGCAATCCTGACCAATCTTGCAGATGCTCAAAAAAATATGGCATCTGCCGAAAAGGTAGATGCCAGAGGGCTTATTCTGGTGAGCAAGTTTTTACTCCGCCTGCTGGATAAGCTGGATGATGAGATGGTACAGCTGGTTACGCAAGACCAGCAACAGAGGAACTAATACCCAGTAAACAACTTGTAAGAGCTTTGGTATTAAATGATTTTCTGACACACCTAAATAATCACAAAGTTTTACAGGAAGAAACAAAACCAACTGCACCCAATACAGAGGGGAAAAACATTCCCTCAAGTTCATTAGAAAGGTTCCCTTGACTTTAGCGAGCATGTTTAATGCGTCCGCCATAACATCACTGCGTTTTACGGACAAATTTTCAAGAACGCTGACTTGAACGGATTGATAGTTACCATAGCCAATAGGTTCAACAACCGTAACAGTCGAATCTGGAATTTTTGCCTGTTTAAGCAGCTTTTTAATCGGAGCAGTACAGCTTGCAAAATCTGTTTCTTTTCCAGTTATGTACTTTTTGTATTTGCGCTCATAGTAATCGGCTCTAATATACCCAGATAGGCAAAATAAGATTCTATACCCTATGACCACAATGAGCGCTAAGACAAAGTAGTTCAAACTATTGCACCCCCTTTCTAATGGCGATTATATCATGCAGAACCGCAGCGAGCAATGAATTTATGGCTGGAGGTGAAACAATGAACGATAAAAACGCAACCCACACCACTGGGATGAGCGATGCGGCAAAAGAAGCCCGCCAGGCTTACTACAAAGCGTGGCGAGCAAAAAACAAAGACCGGGTACACGAATACAACGCCAACTATTGGGCCAAGCGTGCCGAACGCGAAAACAAAGAAAGAGGTGAAACCCAGTGTTCCCAAACCTATTGATTGAGCTTAAAAAGCAGCGTTGTACGCAGCAAGACCTTGCGCAGCATATTGGAATTTCCCGCGCTACCATGCAAAACAAACTGACCGGGCACTCCCAATTTACCCTGCGCGAGATGAAAGCCATTCAAGGGGCGCTCAAAGGCTGCACGCTGGATTACTTGTTCACTGAATGTAGCACGGAGGTGGAACCTTGATGCAGGACAGCAAAACACCCCCGCCGCTCTCTCCGCCCTGTTGGCGCTGAATCTGCTGTGCGGGCTGTATTTTAAGGAGGAATCCAACCATGAAGAAATTTGAACTTACCGCCGAATTTGTAACGAACGTTTTCGGGAAGAAGCTGTTCCGCATTAAGGCTCTCGTCGCTTTTGGCAACGTCGAGAAGGGAGAACTCGGCGGATTTATTGAGAAGGAAGATAATCTTTCCCACGACGGCGACGCGTGGGTCTACGGCAACGCGCAGGTCTCCGGCGACGCGCGGGTCTACGGCAACGCGCGGGTCTACGGCAACGCGCAGGTCTCCGGCGACGCGCGGGTCTACGGCAACGCGCAGGTCTCCGGCGACGCGCTGGTCTCCGGCAACGCGCGGGTCTCCGGCAACGCGCGGGTCTACGGCGACGCGTGGGTCTACGGCAACGCGCAGGTCTCCGACGACGCTGACTATGCCGTCGTCAAAGGGTTTGGCAGATGTTTCCGCACGACCACATTTTTCCGCTGCAAGGATAAAATTCTTCGCGTACAGTGTGGTTGCTTTTATGGTGATTTGGCGCAGTTCCGTGAGATCGTCAAGAAAACCCACGGCGATAGCAAATACGCCAAAGAATATCTCGCAATTGCCGACTTGATGGAGCTGCATTTTTCTGATGAGTGTGGAGGTGAACAATGAACAACATACAAATTTTCAAGTACGAAAACAACGATGTACGCACGGTAGAGATGAACGGCGAACCGTGGTTTGTTGGCAAGGATGTTGCTTCTGTGCTTGGGTACAAGGATACTGTGAACGCCCTAAAAACCCATGTTGATGAGGATGAAAAAACTGGGTGGCAAATCACCACCCAGTTTGGTGTTAAGGAAACCACCATTATTAACGAATCAGGCCTTTACAGCCTGATTCTGTCCAGCAAACTTCCCACCGCAAAACAGTTCAAACGCTGGGTCACGAGTGAAGTTTTACCCAGCATCCGCAAGAACGGCGGTTACATCGCCGGGCAGGAACAGATGACCCCGGAGGAATTGATGGCGAAAGCCCTGCTGGTTGCCAACAAAACTTTGGCTGAACGCGATGCCAGAATTTCGGAACTGACGGTTCAGAACACCATCATGCAGCCGAAAGCGGAATATTTTGACGAACTGGTTGACCGGAATACACTCACCAATTTCCGCGAGACCGCAAAAGAGCTTGGAATCAGCGAAAAGGCTTTTATCCGCTTCCTGATTGACAAGAAATACATTTTCCGCAACCAGCGCGGCAAGCTCATGGCGTATGCAGACCGCAGTGATGGCTTGTTTGAAGTCAAGGAATGTTACAACGAAAAGACCAACTGGAGCGGCATCCAAACCCTAGTAACCCCTAAAGGCCGCGAAACCTTCCGGCTGCTGTGTTTGAAAGCTTTGTGAAAGGAGAGAAACATATGAACGATAAAAGCGTAACCAGTTTTGGGAATACCACTGTTACCCAGACGGCACATGAGATTGACCTGAAAGTCGGCCCCGACATCAAGATTCCGCCGGAAGTTACGTTCAAGGACGTAAAAAACGAAACTGTTCTTGGCGACCCGAACAACATGCACATCACAACCGGCCATTTTAATTTGGCCGATTTGAAGAAAAGGAGTGAAACGCATGAGTAAGGAAGATGTGGCGTTGCTCTTATCCGTTCTGGCCCTTGCAATCAGCATTATGGGGGCCGTGAGGTTTTGAAAGGAGGGGAGCATATGCCCCGTGAAAAGCCCCATTACCAAGAAACCCTTGTTGGCATCCGCGCCCGCGCTGCTGAACTTTACCCCGGCCAACTGTTGTTTGGCCCCACAAAGGTTGCTAAGCTTCTTGGCAAATCTCGTGGCTGGGTATGGCAGCATTACGGTAGCTTCCGTGATTTAACCGTTGAACAAATTGCAAGCCTTATCTGCTGATTTCCGACATACAAGCGTTGGAAAGGCCACGCGACGCCTTGCATGGCGCTAGAACAGAGAGGCAAGGATACGCACTGGAAATGCGCAGCTCGGCAAAGGAATTGTTCGGCTGGGAAAAGCATGGAAATGCGGAGGAATTGCATACCACAGAGACGAGATGACAAGCCCCGGAATGGCAAGGAAAAGCAACGACTTGAAACCGCAACGGAGTAGCGATGACCGGACTGGCAACGGAATGGATTTGAGAAGAAACGCTTTGGAATAGCCTTGATATGACCTGCGGTGATATGCAATGCATGGCAACAGAAATGCTTTGATTCGACCTGCTTTGGAATTGCATGGAGCAGCCGCGAACGGTAGCGGAGATGAATAGTAAAGAGAAGCTGTGAGTCGCTACGAAACGGAACCGCTAAGACATGATTTGAATTGTTGAGCAGAGGAATCGCCTAGACATGCTCAGATATGCAATGGAGTGGCACCGAACCGATTTGCAATGGAATAGCACGGAGCTGATCTGCACCGGAATAGCGCAGACATGCACTGGAACCGCACCGAAACCGAAATTTTATTACAGGAGGAAAAACTATGAAAGTACGAATTACATTGACCGAAGAAGCGTTGGGCAGCGCCCCAAGCAATGAAGACCTGCTGGCAACCTATATTGCCAGCAAAGCACCCACCAGCGAGCTTTCCGCAGAGGAAATTGACAACATCAAGGCCCAGAATGCGGAAGACCGTATCACGGTATTTTACAAATCCGCAGACGGTACGCCGTTCCAGTACAATTACCAGGTTAAGGGCATGTTCAAAGATTCTTGCCAGATGCTTGCAAAAGCTGGCAAGGCAGGCTATTCCGGCGGCAAAGCCTGCGCTGCGCTGAAAGCTTATAAGAAAGCCATTGACGGCCTGATTTTTGTTTATCCGCGCGAGATTCATTACAATACGCACGGGTTAAAGATGGGCTACTGTGAGCGTTCTTTGCGGGCACAGACACCGATGGGTGAGCGCATCAGCATTGCCAAAAGCGAAACCGTGCCGGAAGGCAGCACCATTGAATTTGAGGTTGAGTGCCTTGACCCGAAATTGGAAGATATGGTGCGTGAATGCCTGAATTACGGCAGAATGCGCGGTATCGGCCAGTGGCGCAACAGCGGAAAGGGTACTTACCTGTGGGATGAACTTGATGACAACGGCAATGTGATCGGCGGAAACAACAAGAAAGGACACTAACATGACTGCAAACAAAAAGAGCCGCCCAGTGTACTGCAATACACTAAACGGCAAAAAACGTGAAATTTTCCAGTTTCACAAGTCTATTTTAGCCCATATTGTTCCGGTTTGCAAGTGCTTTGCAAACTTTACCCTGCTGGGTTGTGCAATCGGCACCATTTGCGCCGCTGCTGGCCTTGCAGAGGGCGGCGGTGTCGCATCTTTGGCCGGGCTTATTGCCTGCCTGCTGGGCGGATGGGCCGCTATTACGCTGCGGGAGGTGTTTGCATGAACTCTTTTGACATCGAGATGGCATTTGAATACAATGACCCGCAAAAATACCAGGTGTTTTTTGAAACTGTCCAAATCGCAATCCTGGACACGAACAACAGCGAACAATGGAAATACAGCCAGATTCGCGCCGCCTACTGCGCTGCAATGAGCGGCATGGCAAAGCGACTTGATGAATTGGAGAAAGCAAACAATGACTGATCTTGACTTTCCCGGCTGCGGCGCAGCGGACGAATACGGCCACCCCATTATGTGCGAGGATTGCATTTGGGGCGAAACGTGCATTGATAGCACGGTAAGGGAGGATAACGATGGAACTGAAGAACTATAACATTGAAGCCACAGGAAGCCTTTACTGCTCGGAAAACTTTACAACCATCCGTGTTGATGGGCAAACCTATGGCATTGAAAAACTAATCTACGAGATGATGAAAAGCCTGAAAAAGGAAGAAAATCTCGGCATTGAAGCGTGCGGAACACTGAATATCACGTTCACCAGAGAGCCGGAAAAGCTGACTGTGAACGGGACTGTGAAAAAGGAGGAAAAGGCATGAGCGCCCCCAATCTGAAAGGAGAAGCTGTCTGATGTTTAATGAGAAGAAAACGGAATATTCTACTAAATCTCGGCAGGAGATTCCCGTTATGCAGACCCCCAAATATATTGCAAGCCGTGATAAAGCGTTAAAGGCGATTGCAGATCGCCCATACCTTAAAGAATCTGATTTTTGGATTCTCATGAACGAAACCAAATCCGGGAAGATGGCGTACACAGGCCTGATTATCAACCACAATGCTTGTCTTAAAATCAACGACAATATGCCGGAGAAGGACAAATTCAACCCTGAGTGCGTGTCTGTTGACAAATCCGGCTACGGCAATTCACTTGTGTTCACCTACGTAAATAAAGCGCAAGGCATTTATGAAATTGGTGAAGCGTCCCAAACGAATTGCAAGAACGCTTATCCTTACGCGATGGCTTATAAGCGGTTGTTTGATCGCGTTGTCCTTAAAATCTGCAAGCTGGCATTTGATGGCATTTACTCCGACAGTGAAGCGGATGAATTTAAGGAACGGTACGAAGAAGAGCCACAGCAAGTTACAGCTGCACCGGAAGTTACTCTGCAAGCTGTAAAGGACTTGGCTCTGACCGCGCTAAAAGGTTACGCCCAACGCACAGGCAAAGACAACAAGGCCGTCAACGATGAAGCGCGAACCTTCATCGGCAAAGCCTATAAGGACTTCACCGCCGACGACTGGCGCGGAGTTGCAAAGGAGTTTGAGCGCAGAAAATGAGCCATACAATCAACATCGCGGATGCTACCTTGATGGGTGAGATTTTGATGCTTCGTCTTAAAAGCAAGCCAGACATGGAGGAAGCGCAGAACTTTGCGAACGAAGTCAAATCCGGCCCCGGAAAGCTGTTTGCAGGTGTTTTTGGCGAGGTACGGAAAAAGCGCAGCCTGACTTCTAACGCTTATGCGTGGACACTCATGAACCAGCTTGCCGAAAAGCTGAAAAAGCCTGCTGTTGAGATTTATCGCGACCTTGTGCGGGATGTTGCAGGTGCAAGCGATATCGTCACCATCAAGCAGGAAGCAATAGAAACCTTTAAGCGCGGATGGGAAAGCCAGGGACAGGGCTGGCAGGTTGTTTTGCTGGATACCATGCCTACACCAAACGGCACGTTCTGCACTCTGCAATGCTGGTATGGTTCCAGTGTATACGACAGCAAGCAGATGCACCGCCTGTTGGAACTGATTGTGCAGGAGTGCCAGCAGCAGGGAATCCCCACAATGACACCGGACGAAATTGCAAAGCTGAAAGGACTGACGGACGATGAAGCAAACAAACGATGAATTTGTGCAGGCTTTTCGCAAGGCATCTGATTCCGCATCGCGGTCTCTTTTTACATCTTTTGAATCCGTAAGCAAAGATGACATTAAGAGCATGACAACGCTTGCTTTTTACGCTGGGATGGTTGCTGCTTTTAATGATATCAAAGACATGCTTAAAAATTGAGGAAAAGCAAGAATGAAAAACGAATTTGGCGTTGTACTTGATTCCAACGGCTATGCACCGTCCATCATGCCAAACAAGAAAGACATGTTCGTCCACCCACAGTGTTATTGCTGCCTTAACGGCCACGCTTTGGTACGGCATGAAGTGCTCTACGGCCAGAACCGGACAAAAAGCAAAGCTCTTGGCCTGTGGATTTTGGTTTGCCCAGATTGCCACAGATGGATTCACGGCGAAAAGCAGTGCTGGCCCAGGGTGGAAGGGCTGGATGCCGGGATGCGGCTTGAACTTAAAAAGACCGCACAGCGTGTGGCAATGAGGGATTACAGCTGGACAAAGGAAGAGTTTGCCCGGCGGTTTGGAAAGAATTATTTGGAGGATTAAAGACATGTTGAATGTAGTTGCACTTATGGGAAGACTGGTTGCTGACCCTCAGCTGCGCCAGACTACAACAGGTAAAAATGTTGCATCGTTCCGCGTTGCGGTAGACCGGGGGCGCAAGGATGCCAACGGCCAGAACCAGGCGGATTTCTTCGACATTGTGGCATGGGACAAGAGCGCAGAGTTTGTCTGCCGCTATTTTCAGAAAGGTTCCATGATCGCCGTTGAGGGCCGTTTGCAGAGCCGGAACTATCAGGACAAGAGCGGCAACAACAGGAACGCCGTAGAGGTGGTTGTAAACAACGTTTCGTTCGCAGGCAATAAAGAACCCGCCCAAAGTCAGAACGTGGCTAATAGGGCCGTTTCTGCGCCTGTGGCGGCAAACAATGAGTACGAGCCGATTGAAGATGACGGTGATCTCCCTTTTAATTTTTGAGCGAAAGGCAGGTGATGAAATTGGGTTTTGTACATGGGACGCAGTGGACGGACGATATGGTACAAGCACAGGAGTTTTGAAAAATGGCAAACGAAGGGTACATCAAGCTGTACCGCCGCATGATGAAATGGGGGTGGTACACAGACACTCCAACAAAATGTGTGTTCCTGCATCTGCTATTTCTGGCCTGCTATGAACCCTGTTATTACAAGGGGGTTCACTTGGAAACCGGACAGGCAGTTGCATCTATCCGCCAAATTTCAACAGATACCGGCATATCTGTTCAATCTGTGCGCACTGCTTTATGTCATCTAAAATCAACACAAGAAATAACACAGTGTGAACACGGAAAATTTAGCGTGTTTACGGTGAATAATTACAGTGATTACCAATGCACTAACACAGAATCTAACAAACAGGTAACACAGAACCAACACAGTGCTAACACAGACCCTTATATAAAGAATAATAAAGAAGTTAAGAATACCCCCTATACCCCCCAAGGGGTTGACGCAATTTATCCTCGATTTGACACCTTCTGGTCAGCCTATCCCAAGAAGACAGGCAAGGCAGATGCACGCAAGAAATTTGAGAAGCTTGTTACTGACGAATCTACCTTGTCCGCAATCTTGAAAAGCCTTGAGTACCTCAAGACCACAGAACAGTGGCAGAAAGATAGCGGCAAGTATATTCCGTATCCTGCTACTTGGCTGAATCAAAAACGATGGGAAGACGAAACAGCGCAGCCGCCTGCTGAACCCCGCAAGTCTAAAAACCTGATTCCCATCTATGACCGGGAATATACACGTGAGGAACTGATTAACGGAGTTGTTCCCAAACTCATTGGGTGGAAGGAGGCAGGCAAATGAATACAGCTGTTGCGGAAAAAGCTGTTATTGGCATCATGCTGATAGAGCCTGACCGGCAAAGCGAAGCGTTCAAAAGCCTTACAGCGCAGATGTTCAGCATCAAAGACCTGGGTGATATCTTCCTGCTTTGCAAGGAGCTTGATCGCAGAGGGGAACGGGCGGATGCAGTATCGATAATATCACGCTGCAAAGAAAACATCAAGGCGATTGCTTACGAATGCGCCCAGACAGTTCCATCGGTGAGCGGGTTTAACACCTACATCAACTGTGTCCTGGATGGATACCGGAAGCGGCTGATGATTGCCAAGATGGGCGAACTTGTGGCATCGGATGCAGACGCGGATGAAATGTTCGGCGCGGTTGCTGCCATGATGGAAAAGCAGCAGCACATCATGGAGCACCAGCGCCAGCGCAGCGCAAAGGACTTTGCTGATGGCATAGAGGACTTCCTGCAATGGCTGAAAAAACCGAATGACAACATCCAAACGGGTTTTGGAACACTGGATAAGCTGACCGGCGGACTTGTACGAAGCGGCGTAACAGTAATTGCTGCCCGGCCCGGCAAAGGCAAATCTACACTGGCCCTACAAATGGCGGCGCAGATATCGCAAACCTGCCTGACGCTGTACCAGTCAATGGAAATGAGCCGGGAACAGCTTTACACAGCAATCTTTTCCCGATGGGAACAGATCGACAGCATCCGCATCACAAATCATGCGCTGACCGAAGAGGAAGAAAGCAAGATTGCAGAGGATGCAGAAATCCTGAAAAGGCGGTACAAGCTGATTCTGGATGATTCCAGCCTGACCAGCCTTGCAGACGTTGAACTGACCATCAAGGAGCGAAAACCGGAAGTGGTTGTCATTGACCATCTGGGACTTGTGGCACCACCGAACGCCAAAGAAAAGCGCAATGACGAATTAGCGGCCCTTACACGGGGATTAAAGCAGCTGGCAATGAAATATCATATCTGCATCATTGAGCTTGTACAGGCCGCGAGAGCCGCCGACACGGGACTTATCAAGATGTCCGACATGTTCGGCTCCGCCACCATTGAACACGATGCAGACATGATTCTTGCCATTAACCCGGAACACTACACCAAATTGCGAGAACAGCGGGAAGAAGACCCGCCAAGCGAAAGCGATACCGTGATTGAGATCGTCAAGAACAGGCACGGCGCTTGCGGACAGCTTGATTTTGCGTGGGTGAAGCCGTTCCATCTATTTTGTGAGGTGACAAACATTGACTAACCGAGAAATGTACATGCAGCTTGCACAGACTTGCACAGAAAAAACGATTGAACTTGACCGGGAAATGGAAAAATACAGCGAGAAGTTGATAAAGTGCGCTTATGACGCAGCACAATGGAAGCTGAAAGCAGCGGAATTCCGGGCAAAGGCACGGGAGGAAGGCATGTGATCTACAAGTACACCATCCCGCTGCCGCCGGTCACGAAAAAGAACTCACAGCGCATTTTGGTGAACCGAAAAACGGGAATGCCGTTCATAGCCCCTAGCAGCGCCTATAAGCGCTACGAATGGCAAGCCATAACTTTTCTTGCCCCAAAGCCGAAAACCCCACTGGCGGGGCGCTATCACGTTGCTGCGGTGTTCTACATGCCAACCCGCCGCCGCGTGGACTTAACGAACCTACTCGAAGCCGCCCATGACACGCTGGTAGCCGCAAAAATCCTTGCAGACGATAACAACACCATCATTGCCAGCGTGGACGGCTCCCGTGTGCTCTACGACAAAGAAAATCCAAGAACGGAAATTGTTATACAGGAGTTGAATGAACCATGAAAACCGTTCAACATATGCCTCCTAAAATTCTTATTGCCTGCGAAGAATCGCAGACCGTTTGCAAGGCATTCGGGGAAAGAGGATTTGAAGCATACAGCTGCGATATTCAGGAACCGTCCGGCGGACACCCGGAATGGCACATCTTGGGCGATGCCCTGAAAGCTATTGAGGGGGGGCAAGTCGTAACAATGGACGGCAAAACGCACGAAATAGGAAAATGGGATTTGCTGATCGCTCACCCGCCTTGCACATATCTTAGCAATGTTGCAACGCGTAGTTTTTCTTTGCGGTGCACAGTACCAGAAAAGGTGGTTGCACGGTGGGTTGAGAGGGCAAAAGGCGCGGTATTTTTTATGCGATTTTTCGCAGCAAACGCGGAGCGAATAGCGATCGAAAATCCCATAGGATTTATGAACACGGCGTATCGAAAACCAGACCAAACGATTCACCCATATATGTTCGCAAAATCTACAGAAGATACAGAAAATTACGTTACAAAAGCAACATCGCTTTGGCTGGTTAATCTTCCGGTGCTACATGGAACAGGGCTTCCAAAGCCTGACAACGCAGTATTGTTTGGCAGGCTGCCGAGCGGAAAGGCGCGGACGTGGGAAGATACTATCAGCCGTTCGGGAAAAGTCAGAAGCAAAACTTTTCCTGGCATCGCTCAAGCAATGGCCGAACAATGGGGAAATTACATCAGGAACGGAGAATAAAAAATGATCGGAACACTATCCGCCCCATGTGAGCACTGCCAGGAACGCCACACGCTATGCCATAGCACTTGTGGAAAGTATCTGGCATACCGCGCCAAGATGGATGACATCAGCAAGCAGCGCATGCAGGCGTAGGCATTGAATGAAGCGGATGTGCTCAGGGGAGACAAAATCCGGCGGGATGTGAGGAATCACGGCCTGCCGGGCCACAGGAGGAGATAAACATGAAAGCCAAAATACAGCTTCCGGCCTGTTACAAGAAAGAGGCGGAAGCTTATATTGCAAAGCTTGAAGCTGAATCAATCGCAAAAGTGCATGAGGAAGTGATGAAAGAACGGCAGGATATTGCCTTGAGATCACTGTATTTATGCCTACTGGCCTGCTATCAGGTGGGACTGAAGCCGTCAACGCTGGTTAAAATCCAGAACGCCATGAGCGGCCCTGTCACGGAAAAGTATTCGAGCTATCGCGTTGACCAGCTGGCCGACACATGGGCGCAGGTTACGCTGCAAAACATCGGGGTTGATGTGGCTGAAACGGAGGAGCAATTATGAGCTTTGAAACGCCTGAAAATATGGATAAATTTAGTAAGGAGTGAGACTATGGACGCAGTTGAATATGTGAAAACCCAATTCAGATTGTGCAAAAGCAAAGACAGTTGTTCTGAATGCCCATTGCAAGACAAAGAAAATTGCTGCTGTATCATGGATACAATCGAATACGTGGAAAAGGCTGTGCAGATTGTCGAGCAATGGGCAAAAGAGCACCCCGTTAAGACCCGCCAGAGTGAGTTTTTGAAGGTATTCCCAAAAGCAACCATTAGTAATCACGTGCTTTCCTTGTGCCCAAAGTTCTACTGCGTGAATTTTCTCGGAACGGATTTTCAAGAGTGCGAAGGGATTAATTGCGACAAATGCCGCTGCGAATATTGGCTTGCAGAGGTAACGAACAATGATGTAGATGAGGTAACAGAATGAAGAAAGCACTATTGGTAACATTTTGTATAGTCGCTCTGCTCGTTCTGCTTGTCCTGGTGTTCCCATTCAAAGAAAACCCTGTCGTAGAAACAAAGACGGTTTCTATCTAGCAAGAAATTGTATATGCCTATGTCACTACTGAAATGCTTACAAACAACTATGGTGGTGTATATGGCCACAAAGATTATATATGCTACGGCGTTCAGGACGGAGACAACATCCTCGATAAGGAAGACCGTATGGATTCTGTAACGATGCGAAAATCAGAAAAAGACCATAGTTATATAGAATACTACTACGAGCGCAAAATCTACGAGGACGGTACATACCATGACAAATATGCTGGAGCGGCATTGTACTTAACCGATGATATGATGAAAAATCTGAGGACAAGCAACTAGAGGAGGTATCAGAATGAATACAACAATAGGCTGCCCGATTCCGGGCGCAATCCAGCCGAATAACCTGGTAAAAATCATTGATAAAGCATGTATGAGTTACATAATCGACCACCGAGAGGAGAAAAAAGGATTGTATCTATCTTTGGAAAATTGTGAAGTTGGCGCTGCCGTGGTAGCTTGCGACAATAGCACGGGCGATGCATATATCGAAGAGTTTGACAGCGTGAAAGCTGCTATCAAGTGGCTTCGGAGGGAAGAATGAACCAAACATTTTTTGACCCAGTAAACAGCAAGTGCATTTCTTTTGACGGCGTGCCGAAGATTTCAGATTTTGGTGATGAAAACGATTTGATTCGGCGCGGTGATGCGTTGAAAGCCATTAGGAAAGCATGTATCAGTGCGTATTTACCGTTCGATTCCGCCACGCCGGAAGGACAGCGAGTAATGAATGCTCTATACGCGGTATGGAAAGTGCAAAAAGAGGGAAAGACGCATGACAGTATTTGACGCAAACTGCATCTATACAATCAAATGCCTTGCTCTGATCTTCGTTGCAGCACCGGGCGCGATGCTTATAGGCGCATTGCTGATTTACCTGTTTGCACTGTGCTGCAAACAGATTTCAGGGCTTTGGAAGGAGCAAAAATGAACATTTTACTTTCAATTCTTGGCACCGCGATTGTCACAATTTTGATTGCGGGAGCCTATTCCATTGGCGTATCTGTCGGAAGAGCTGCAGTTACGGAAGATAACCAAGAGCCGGTAATTTACATGGAGCATACGCACGGGGGTGAATAAATGGTTAAGATTTGCACTGAATGTAAAAAGGAATTCGAGGGAAGCGCAAAAGCCCGACTTTGCCCGGAATGCAAGAAAAAGCATCATGAAGCTGCTGTTGCACTGCAAAACGCAAGACGCAATGAGCAATCGCTTGTCAAATGTGAATGGTGCGGGAGGGTTTTTGCCAGAAAAAAGAACGAAAAGAAGTGCGAAGCATGCCGAAAAGAAGGAAGATATGGCAGCCCGCAGATGGCGGCACACAGCAAAAGAAAGCCGCCTAAAGTGAGTATTAACGGCGTTCTCAAGATTGCCGATAAAGACGGCACGACTTACGGGAAAGCGGTTCTGGCACACAAAATTTAAGGAGGAACATATGAAAAGTATCGGCAACGCGCTTGCACTGACTGCGACTTTGGCATTCATCGCCTATATGGTGCGTTCTACTGGCAACGGAATTTGGGCATGGATGATTTTACCGTGCTTCTCGTTCGCTGCACTTGGGATTGCTGATTAAGGAGGGAACAAATGAAAAATAACTGCTGCAAAAGCTGCAATACTGTGCACAAACAGGTTGCTGTTGTGCTGGATGACGGCGCATACATGCCAGAATACGCACATTTTGGCTGGGATGCAGGTGCAGACCTGAAAAGCCCTGTTGATGTGATGATTCCGGCGAACGGAAGCGCTGTAATTGATACCGGCGTGCACATTGACATTCCGCAGGGCTATGTGGGGTTCCTGAAAAGCAAATCCGGCCTGAATGTTAAGCATGATCTGACAAGCGAAGGTGTGATTGATGCAGGATATACCGGGAGCATCTGCGTAAAGCTCTATAATCACGGAAAAACGGATTATAAAGTCAATTCTGGGGATAAAATTTCCCAAATCGTGTTTATAAAGGTAGAAACTTTCGACTTTTACCCATGCAATAAACTGCCGGAGCGGGAACGCGGCAACGCAGGATTTGGCAGCACCGGCAAATAAAAAACTTGCATATTAGCGCATAATATGCTATAATATCAATAAGAAATAGCGTGCCAAGTGCTTAATTGCCAAGTGCCAGTTGAACTTGAAAGTTCGGCTGGCACTTTTGCTATATGGGGGACACATGAAACTATACTGCGCAGACTGCATGGACATCTTGAAGGGGATACCAGAAGGCAGTATAGACATGATTTTGTGCGACCTGCCCTATGGTACAACGCGGAATAAATGGGATGTCATCATCCCGCTGGAGCCGCTATGGGCGCAATACAGGCGCATAATCAAAAGCAATGGCGTTATAGCACTGCACAGCGATATGCCATTTACAGCGGCCCTTGTAAGCGCTGGGAAAGACTTGTACCGGTATGAGCTGATATGGGTAAAGGAAAACGGTAGCGACTTTCTGAACGCAAACCGCAAGCCCCTGAAAGTGCATGAAAGCATCCAGATATTCTTTGACATTCTCCCCACAGCTAAAGCAGGGGGATTCCTGCATCAACCACCACTGCGCAGCAACCGAGGTTGTTGCGTCTTACACGATGTCAGACAGGCGTTACTTCCCGTGTGTCCCACGGTACGGTATGTATTAGTTTAAGCGGACTTTTCAAGCCCTTTACGCAAAATGTTAATGGCAGCGTTCTTGTCTCTGTCATGAACCGTGTGACAAGACGGGCATTCCCATTTTCGGATGCTGAGATTCTTAACAGCCACATTCTTATGACCGCAGCAACTGCATGTTTGGCTGCTTGGATAGAATGTAGGTACACGAATTACTGTACAACCGAACCAATAGGCTTTGTACTCCAGCATGTTAAAGAAAGACGACCACGAAACACTGGAAATAGCTCTTGCAAGTTTATGATTGCGAAGCATTCCCTTTACATTAAGGTCTTCGATGCAGATAGTTTGATTTTCACGCACCAGCATAGTAGACTGTTTTTGAAGGAAATCGTTTCGTTGATTAGCTATCTTTTCGTGGGTGGCAGCGACTCTTATGCGCTGCTTTTCACGATTATGTGAGCCTTTCTGTTTGCGAGCCAAACGCCGTTGTTCGCGAGCAAGTTTTTTGGCTTTCTTCTCCAAGTATTTGGGGTTATTAACCACAGTACCGTTACTATCGGAATAGAATTCTTTGAGTCCAACATCAATGCCTACTACACAACCGTTGTTTGGCATAGGCTGAGGGTCATATTCCACATTAAGAACTACAAAATATTTGCCGGTGGTTGTACGCACTACTGTTGCGTTGTGAATTGCACCAATCTCCATAGACTGATGAACTTTTACCCAACCAATTTTCGGTAAGCGAATACGCTTATTAGAAATACGGATACCGTTACCAATGTTAAGCGTATGATACGACTGCTTAGAGCTTTTCTTATTCTTAAATTTTGGATGTGCAGCCCTATGCTCAAAAAAGTTTGTGTATCCGGTATCAAGGTTTCGCAGCGCTTGCTGCAAAGCAATGGAATCCACCTCTTTGAGAAACGCGTAGTTCACATCCTGCTTGAGCGCTGTCAGCATAGCAGAAGTTTGTTTGTAGCCACACTTCTCCCCGCTTTTGAAGGCGTCTTCCCGCATAGCAAGGCCCTTGTTGTAAATGAGCCTGCTGCAACCGAGAGTACGGTCAATTAGATTACGTTGCTCCCGATTTGGGTAGATTCTAAATTTTACGCCTTTTTGAAATGTCATCCCATTTTATCCTTTTGCCGTTGAGAAGTTTTTTGATTTTCGATATACTGCTTGACAGCTTCAAGAGGTGCGCCGCCGACAGTGGAAACAAAATAGCTATTCGTCCAAAGAGCAGGCATCCTCGTTCTTAAAGTGGGAAACTCATCTCTTAAAATTTTAGAAGTATATCCTTTAAGTGCTTTTACCGCTTTATGAATTCCATACTGAGGGTCTACTTCCATGAGCAAATGCACATAGTCAGGCATGATTTCCATTTCCAAAATGTCTACATTCATATTTGCAGCATAGGAAAGAAGTAACTCTTTCAAGCGAATGTCTACTCCATCGGTTAGAACCTTTCGCCTGTACTTTGGACACCAAACCACATGATATTTGCAAGAATAGACCACATTACAATTTGTTTTGTATTTCATAGATGTATTATATCACAGCTCGCCATTTAATACTTGTACAAATTGTAAACATTACAGTTTAAGTCTTACTACGCCTTATATCCCCATAGCTAAAACAAGGGGTTTTACGGCGCAATATGATAAAACGGCCATAAGCCGGATAAAGGAGGCACAGGACAATGGGAAGCAGGGCAACCAAAAGAAACAGCCCGATCATGATTGATAATGACCCTGATAATGTGCCGGAAGGGAATCAAAGGCGCATTGAATTTTTGCTTGTGATATCCCAGCTTCCCAAAATCAGCACAAACGACCTGCCAGCCCTCAGAAAACGCTTTTATGACTATCTTGATCTATGTGTCAAGTATAACATGAAAGTGGGCAACATGGCTGCGTATGCTGCTATGGGAGTGGATAGAGACACTGTAAACTGCTGGGAAAGCGGAAAAAGGCGCAGCTCGCAAAAAGAATACCAGGAATTCGCGCGAGAAATAAAGCGTGTATGCGGGATGTACCGGGAAATGCTGATGCAGGACGGTGCAATCAACCCGGTAACAGGGCTGTTCTGGCAGAAAAACTACGATGGACTGCAAGACCAGCAAGAAATCATTACCGCAACAAAAGACCCGCTAGGCGAAAACATGTCCCGCAAGGAAATAGAAGACAGATTCAGTGCCGACTTTGTAGAGATAGACGACTTTAAGGAAGTCAAAGAGCCGGAGCAACTGATAGAACCGGTTCAAACAAAGCCGTGCATGGAAAAGAAACAAGCAAAAGAAACTGAATAAACGAAAACAGAGCATCTAGCAGCATATAAACAAACTGCTGGGTGCTCTTTTATTATGCCTATAACCACGCAAAGAAACGCGCTATCCGCTTAAATGCCATAGTAAAGCCTAAAACCAGCACGGAAATGCCTGTTAAAGGCAGCAACAACCCCCAAAAAAGCGGGAAAGTAGAGGGGAATAAAGCCCAAAAGAGGAAAATAAAGCAGGGGATAACGCGAACGACTTGCCGTCATCATCAAAAAAGACCCCTAAACACGAATAATTACCCCACATCCAAAACCATCTATTGAAACAAATCTCCATGCAGAATGGTCAAAAACACGGGGTATATACCTGAATCATGAAACAAAAGTGCATAATGCAAACCCAATTCGACTTTGCCGGAGATTTTTTCGCGCAAAATCATTCGACTTTCAGGCAAGGGATAACCCTTCGACTTTGGGAGCGTTTCGACTTTGGTTCGACTTTCAAACCCGCTCGACTTTGGGAGCGGGGTGTAAAACGGCGCACCCTGACCGCAGCACCTTCCGGCCTGGCGGATGCTCCCCAGGACGGCCCCAGCTGGGCAGAATGTGCCTTTCGGGTGCATATTTCGCTAAATAATGATTTAGCGAACATCAAATTGACGTTGCAACGCGTATTAAATTTTAGAAGCAGCCCAAAAGCACAAAAGTACATAAAAAAAGCGCCGCCGGGGATGCCGGAAGCGCTGGAAGATAGGGGCTATTTTTGATGATCGCGGGCCATAGCCTCCGCAATGGCCCGTTGCACAAATGCGTTGACGCTCTCGCCCTGGCTCTCTGCGTGGGCCTTAATTGTATCTTTTTGGCCTTTTGGGACCATCAACCCGATGCGATCATATGCCTTTGCATTATATTTGTTGTGGCTTGCTGCGCTTGTACGTCCGCCCATGCCTGGCCCTCCTATATCACATAATTACTATTATAAGTATACCCGCCCGCGCGTGATTTTGCAATCATGCAAATTGCATAAAGCAGGGCCTTAAAATGTACGGGTTATTTGTGAAACATTGCCCTATTGCATAATTACTAAATCATGCTATAATAGAATCATCAAAAGAAAACAGCCCACAGGGCAGGAGGAAAAGGCAATGGTTAAAATCAAAATGACGCGCAAGGCAATTACTCAAAACTTTGGCAATATTCGGTGTGCGGGGTTCTGCGATTTGCAGAATCTGCTATCCAACCACGAGCCGGTCGCGTATACCTGCGGAGTTTACGGCTGGAATTTTGACGTTTATGACGTGTATGGCGTGACGCTTTGCACGGGATACCGGCGGATGCCTGGCAAGAGTGCGGATGGCATAGAGGAGTACGAGGCGGCCGCCGCAAGAATCCGCCGGGACGGCACTAGGACATACGAGGAACGCCAAAAAGAGGTTGAAAAGCTCTTGATGGAGTTTTGCAAGCTCAACGGCGGCAACGATTAAACAACGAAAGGAGAACAAAAAATGGATAGTTATAAATTCCACCATTCTGCACTTGCACGCGGCTATGTGAGAGTAGGCCACGAGGTCAAAGAGCCATATAGCGGCAAGTTTGGCCGCGGGTACAAGCTGTACAAAAACAACCCTTGCAGCTCCCGCTATTGCATCGTTGAGTATTACATCGCCGTATGACACAACCCGCAAGGCCGACGCGTAACGCGCCGCTTGTGCAAGCCCAGCCGCCCAGCAAGGGGTGGGCGCTCATGGGTAACAAACATGACCACAAGCCCGGCACAAATTTACAACGCGCACCCATCGCCAACAATGGCAGCCAGCCCGCCGGGGTGCTGGCATAAGTCCAACGGGAGCCGGTGCACCTCCCCACAAAACAGATTGCACCCGCCGGCCCCACGAGAGAGGGCAGGAAAACAACAGACAGATAAGGGAGTTATAACATGATCTATCAAGCCAATAAGCGCCAATTCGGGGCGCTGGAAGGCCTTGCACACTGGTGTGCCGAGTATTATTATACTCTTGAGAGGTTTGGCGCGGATGATGCCGAGATGCCAGCGATCCGCAAGGATATGTCTTTTTGCATGGATCGGTGCGATGCGCTGGGCGTGCCATACTGGGCGCAAAACGCCGCCCTTGCATGGGCAGAGAATTGGAGGGCCACAAAAGCGGAGTATTTTGATGCTGCGATGGCCCGGAGAGGGATCACCTGCAGCGGGGCCGAAGGCTGATTATTTGCCCGGAGCTATTGCAATAGCTCGGGATAGATTGTAAAATATAGTTGCAGGGGGTGTTTTATATGCTGGTTGTATTGTTTTTGCTGGCCTCTCCGTTTATCATTATTTTTGGCGTGATGCGCCATTTTTAAGCAATATAGCGGATCGCCTGGGCTGTATGGCCTGGGCGCTTTTTTATTGTCTCCGGGTAGGGTGTTCCGTTCTGCCCGGCATTTTTTGTACATGATCGGCGGGGGTATACCGGAGGGGGATTTTAGCAGGTCGAAGGGCGCGGGGTTAGTCCCCCCAATCCCGAAAAAATAAAAAAGTCCCATAAAAGTTTGCGTTCCCATACTTTTTGAGCTAAAATTAAAGGCGGGAATAGAAATGCGCTGAATTGAATATTCCCGCCTGCCGTTTTTGGTGCCGACACACCAAAGGCGGCTTTTTTTGTTTGGATTCTTCCTGAATTTTTCAAAAAACAAAAAAGGCCGAAAATCAACGATAAACAGTTTGTCTGCAACGGAAAACGATGCTATAATAATAAAAATAGTGCCAAGTGCCCTGTGCCAAGTGCCTTTTCTCAAATTTGAGGGAGGGCACTTTTTTATTTTGAAAATTTTTGAAATTGCAAAAAAGAGCACAATGCGAGCCAAGACAGCGGACGAAGCAGTTTATGCGTTTGCTGCGATCCGGGAACTGGAAAAAGAAAACTTCAAGCAGGCGCACAAGCTGAGTGTGGATTTGCATAATAAGCTGGGTACGCTGCCGCGCTGCAATGACCTGATTGAGCTGAACCGGAATCTGCTGCTGTTCAATGCGCCGTATAACTTTGATTCCTTTTGCCAATACATTGAACTTGACCGTGACCCAAAAAGCCGGTTTTATATGCCGCGCCGAAAACAGCTGATTCGGATGGTAAACACCCTGCAAAAACTGGAAGATGGGGAACTGGACATTGCAGGAATCATGATGCCGCCCGGCACCGGGAAAAGTACCACTGCCATTTTTTATCTGACATGGCTTGCCGGACGGAACCCCGACATGCCGATTTTAGGCGGCAGCCACAGCAACGCATTTCTGCGCGGCGTGTACGATGAATGCCTGCGAATTATGGCAAAAGGCGGGGAATATTTGTGGCGAGACGTGTTCCCCGGCGTGTGCATTGCCAGAACGAATGCGCAGGACATGATGATAGACATGTACAAGCCAAAGCGCTTTGCCACACTGGAATTTTCTTCTATCGGCAGCGGCAATGCGGGCAAGGTGCGTGCGCAAAAGTTGTTATACTGCGATGACCTTGTAAGCGGCATTGAGGAAGCCATGAGCCGGGAACGCATGGATAAGCTGTGGCAGCTATACACAACGGATTTGCGGCAGCGCAAAATTGGTGAATGCCGGGAACTGCATATTGCCACACCCTGGAGTTTGCATGACCCGATGGACAGGCTGGAACGTAACAACGAAAACAACCCCAGGGCTGAATTTTTGCATATGCCTGCCCTGAACGAGGAAGAAAAAAGCAATTTTGATTATGCCAACGGGGTAGGGTTCAGCACCAAGTTTTATATTGACATGCGGGAATCAATGGATGATGCCAGCTGGCGCGCATTGTTTATGACAAGCCCGATTGAGCGGGAAGGGCAGCTGTACCCAGAAGATCAGCTGCGCCGCTACTTTGAGTTGCCGGATAAAGCGCCGGAAGCTATTATTGCAGTATGCGATACCAAAGAAAAAGGTTCTGACTATGCAGTTTTGCCCGTTGCATACAAATACGGGGATGATTTTTACATTGAGGAATGTGTTTGCGATAACGGCGCACCGGACGTGGTGGAAACGCGGCTTTGGATGGTTCTTGTGAAACACAAGGTTCAGCTGGCCCAGTTTGAAAGCAACAGCGCAGGCGGCAAAGTGGCAGAAAAATGCCAGCAGGAAGTAAAGGCACACGGCGGAATAACCAGGATTGTGACCAGGTACACCACCGCAAACAAAGAAACCAAAATCATTGTAAATTCCCCCTGGGTGATGGAACACTGCCTGTTCAAAGATAATTCTGTTATCAAGAATAACAAGGAATACAGGCGTGTTTTGTCGTTTTTAACAGGGTACACAATGGCAGGGAAAAACAGACATGATGACGTGCCGGACGCGTTTGCCATGCTTGCACAATACGCTCAAGGCCTAAATGCGGGCAAAGTTGAAATTGGGACAAGAATTTGGTAAAAAACAACGTTAATGTGCTTGAAAAATGTGGATTTTATAGTATAATAGTAAATGGAAAGGCTTTATAGTTTAGCTCTTTTCTTATGAACATTTTGTTCATACCTCCTAGGGTACGGAACCAGCGTCCTGCATATGCGCCGCCCTAAATATGGTTCTCCCGCTGGCTGAAATGCCAGCTATTGTGTCGCTATAGTTTAATGGTAAAACTCCTGGCTCATAACCGGGTGCTTGCAGGTTCAACCCCTGCTGGCGGCACCAGAGTGCGCTCTGCGGCGCACAACCGGCACTATGTGGGCCGTTATCAGCCACATAGAGCCTGACAGGGCTTACCTTGTCCGCTGCACCTGCAAAGCTGTCAAGCACTTTGCAGGTGATATATACCGTATAGCCATATTTAAGGGCGCTGCGTTCCGAAGCAACGGCGCGGCGGAGGGTGCAAGGCCACCATACGGAACCAGATGCAAGGTAGCGCCTTGCTGTGTGGGCGGTGCGGCTTCCCTCACAAACGATGACAAAGCCTGTGAAAAGCAGGAACCGCACATGCTGTTATAGCTCAATGGTAGAGCAGCCGCCTTGTAAGCGGCAGGCTACTGGTTCAAGTCCAGTTGGCAGCTCCAAGGCCGATGATACAGGTAAAAGATTCAGCCCAGGGCTGAAGTTCCCTGTTAGGCAATCCCTGCACACCTCTCTTTGATGTGTCCCATGCAGGGCTTTTGATGATATGTTCCCGACATTTACGCCGGTAAGTTGCGGTTTAGTTTTGAGTTTCGCGCAAGCTGGAAAAATTCAACCGTGAAACGTGAGATTTTAACTTGACGGCAATTTGCTTATACGCAGTCATAGCTTAATAACGTTGGAAAAGCAGCGCCTGTGGGTGCCGTTGCAGGTTCGAGACCTGCTGACTGCTATTGTTGGGTCGCTCCCACCGGTGAAAGCCCGGCGCAGGCAAAACGCGATAGATAACCTGAACGCCACATCTGCTTGCGCGGACTCTGTTACTGACACCGTTGCGCGTTGTGGCCCCCTTTTAATCAAAGCAGAAACCGTAAACCGACAGACGGGATATAAAACGGGCCGGACGCCGCGGAGTGACTTCCTGCGCGGGATATAAATAGAGGAAATCAAAAACAGGCGTACCATCACGCGCATAGCACTGGATGCCGCCTGTTACGTTGCAAAGCCTGCTACTTTGCAATGGGTGAGCCCGGCATAGCATAAACCGGGAGGGCGGGAACGGGGTTATTTTTGAAAGAAGGGATAAATTGCGAGTAAGTGTTTACTGCCCGTGCTGCGGTGCGGCAGGAATCAAGCGGAAGCTGATGGAAGTTGATACAGCAGCAAAGGGAACGATTTATCCCTATTGCAAGGCGTGCAAGCGGAACATTGAAATCCATTTGCCGCTGAAAAAATAAAGTGCCAAGTGCCCTGTGCCAAGTGCCAGCTGAACCTTAATTGGTTTTGCTGGCACTTTTTGTTTTTGTGCAAAGGAGAACAGCTTGGAAAGATATCTTGTTGACATCCTGCCGGATGAGGGTCTGCACGGCAGACGGGTCATTACCACAAACGAGCAGGAAATTACAGCAGATAACGTTGTAAAGGTGCTGAATACTGCCATTGCCACCCACGACAGGAACCGGGGAGAAATCCAGTATTTGTGGGATGTTTACCGGGGCAAGCAGGATATCCGAAAAAAAGAAAAAATTGTCCGTGAGGAAATCAACAACAAAATCACGGTGAACATCGCAAATGAGATTGTGACGTTCAAAACAGCATTTCTACTTTCCGGCCCTGTGCAGTATATCGGTGCAAAAGGCAGCAAGACGGACAACAACAAACTGGTTGATTTGAACCGCTGGATGTCAGATGAGGACAAACAGAGCAAGGACAAAGAAATCGTTGACTGGATGCACATTGCGGGGCTTGGCGTGCGGATGGTTCTGCCTGACCCCGGCGCGGAACAGGCGGGAAGCCCTGCCTGCATTTATACCCTTGACCCGCGTGAAGCGTTTGTCATCTACTACAGCGGCTATACCAAAAAGCCAATGGCAGGTGTGCTGACACAGTACGATGAAAACGATGCCAAGTATTACGGTGTTTACACTGACAGCGAATATTTTGAAATCAAAAGCGGGAAAATCACCCGGCAGTCTGGGCATTTGTACGGCAGTGTGCCGATTGTGGAATACCCCAACAACAGTGCCAGAATGGGCGCGTTTGAAGTAGTGTTGCCGCTTCTGAATGGTATTAACACGCTGGAAAGCAACCGCGTGGATAACGTGCAGGATTTTGTAAATGCGTATGACGTATTCCAGAACGTTGATTTGGAAGACGGCCAGTACAGCCAGCTTGCCAGCGGCGGTAAGTTTATCAAAATCAAAGATTCCCAGCAGGGGATGCCTGCAAAAATTTATCGCATCAGCAGCGAGATGAACAGTTCTACTGTGCAGACCGCTGTGGATGATTTGCATGATAAGATTTTGACCATCTGTGGCATGCCGAACCGCAACGGAGGTTCTTCAACCAGCGATACCGGGCAAGCAACCATTATGCGCGATGGATGGAAAGACGCAGAAAGCCGCGCCCAGGACAGTGAAGATATGTTCCGGCGCAGTGAACGGCAGTTCTTGCGTGTGTTCCTGACCATTTGCAACACAACAAATAATCTTGGCCTGAATGTAGGGGATGTGTACGCACAGTTTACCCGCAACAACCTGACTGACATCCAGAGCAAGATGCAGGTATTTATTCAGGGCCTGGGCTGTGAAAAGATCGCGCCGGAAACGGTATACCGCGAACTTGGCCCGTTCCGTGACAATGAAATGGCCTTGCAGGAGGGCATGAAATATTACGAGGAAAAACAGGCAGAGCTTGAAAAAAGCCTGAATGAGGAGCTTGACAATGGACTGGAAACCAACGGACAGCGCAATCAGGCTGCTGAACCGCAGGGCGATACGCAGGTTTGAAAAAGCATCCCGGCAGATAACGCAGTTTGATGAATTGAACGTTATGCCCGCCTGCAAGCAGCTATACCAGGATATTGCCAAAGACAATCAGAAAGTCTTTTTAGAACTGGCAAAAAAATGCTACCAGGATGCCGAAGCTCACGGCAAAGAAAAACCCGACAGGGCATGGCTGCTTGCCTTGCTTGCCGGATACAGCGCCGTTACCGGCTATGTGTACGAACACGAGATTGACCGAAAGCGGGCCTACCTGGAAGAGGGGCTTTTGAGCCGGACAAACCATAAGAACGAATTCCGGCGTGCATTGCGGTATTGGAGCGATATGACGTACCAATACGCCGATGACGTGACCGATTCTGCAAGAATCAAGGCATTTACAGATGCCGGAGTAGAACAGGTGCAGTGGCACACTGCCGGGGATGAAAAAGTGTGCCAGGTTTGCCGGGAACGCAACGGAGAGATTTACCCGATTGATAATATCCCCGATAAACCCCACAGGAAATGCAGGTGTTGGCTGACACCTGTTTGATCGTCAGAGAAGACGCTAAAACGCAAAGGTCAGAGAAGACGCTAAAACGCACAAATACGGGCGAGAGAACGCCGACAAAATAACGCGGAGGCACCAATGAAATTTGACACCAGCACCATTGACGGCTTTGAAAACATGAGCGATGCAGACAAGGTGACGGCGCTGCTTGGCGTTGACCTGCCTGATTCGGTGGATACAAAGAACCTTGTAAAAAAAGAAGATTTTGACAAGGTGATGAGCGAAGCCAGCAGTTACAAAAAGCAGTTGAAAGAAAAAATGACTGCCGAAGAAACCGCTGCTGCAGAAGCCAAAGCCGCACAGGAAAAGTTGCAGAACGATTATAACGCACTGCTGAAAGAAAACACCATTTCTAAAAACGTTGCCAAGTATATTGCGCTTGGCTACGATGAAAAACTTGCCAAAAGTACGGCAGAAGCCCTTTTTGATGGCGACATGGAAACGGTGTTTGCCAATGCTGCAAAGGCCAATCAGGTGCTTGCAGACAAGCTGAAAGCAGACCTTATGCGCAGCAGCCCCAGACCCAGCGGCGCTGGTACAAGCACCGAAGAAGAAAGCGAATACATGGCGTTTGCCAAGCGCAGCGGCAAGGCAAAAGCACAGGCCAATGAGGCGGCCGCAAAAGTCATGGATTATTACAAGTAAGGAGTGAAAGCATGAAATTCAAGAAAACGGATGTTGCCGGTGCAGTTGAGATTCTGGCCAGCAATGATTTTACCGCAATCCCGTTTACCACAACCACCGCAAAAAAGGCTGGTGAAAAACTGACAGTTGACAGCCGCGTTGGCGTTGTGCTGTATGACGTTGACCCGGATGAAAACCCCAACGGCAGCCTGCTGGTTGCGGGCGTGATTGACGCAGCAAAGGCAAAGGCACACAGCGGTACCGACCTTGCTGCAGAATCTGACCTGCCGGATACCATTATCCTGCGCACCAATACCGGCGTGAACGCATAACGGAGGTGAAAACATGAACCTTACTGAACTTTTTACACCTGAAATCATTGCGGCAAACTATACCGAAGCTGCTTCCAACGCAATCCCGTACCTGGGCAGCGGTTTGTTCCCCTCTGTAAAGCGTGCTGGCCTTGACCTGGCATGGATTAAGGGCCACAAGGGCCTGCCTGTTTCCCTGAAACCCTCTGCTTTTGATGCAAAGGCCACTTTCCGTGACCGCATCGGCGTGAGCAAGCTGGAAACCGAGATGCCGTTTTTCCGCGAGGGCTACAAGATCAAGGAAAAAGACCGCCAGGAGATTCTGCGTGCCCAGAGCAGCAATGACCCCTATGCGGCGGATGTCATCAACCGCATTTACGATGACCAGCAGGATTTGATTGCCGGTGCTGACGTTGTGCCGGAACGCATGCGCATGCAGCTGCTGTTCCCGGAGGGCGGCGCAATGGGTATTACCATCAAGGCCAATGGCGTGAACTACACCTACAACTATGACACTGACAGCAAGTGGAAGGGCACCAATTACACCGCCCTGACCACCACTGACCTGTGGACTGCCACTTCCACCGCAGACCCGTTCAAGCAGATTCAGACCATCAAGGACAATATGGCAAACAATTACGGTGTGACCCTGGCTTACATGGTAATGAACACCACCACGTTCAACCTGATGAAAGCCACCGATGCCGTAAAGAATCGCTGGCTGACCGTAACTGGCCGCAGTATGGGCTACCTGACCAACGATGAAGCCAAAGATGTTATCGCATCCACTACCGGCATTCAGATCGTGATTTACGACAAGCTGTATGCCGATGAGGGCGGCACAAGCCACAAGTTTGTTCCGGACGGATATGTGAGCTTTATCCCGGAGGGCGCACTGGGCAAGACCGCTTACGGCACCACCCCGGAGGAAGCCGACCTGGCAGGTTCCGGCAAGGCAGATGTTGCCATTGTGAACACCGGCGTTGCCATTACCGTTGAAACCACCGTGCACCCGGTCAATGTGAACACTTATGCTTCCGAAATCGTGTTGCCAAGCTTTGAGCGCATGGACGAAGTTGCCGTTATGAAGGTGACGGCATGACCTGGCTGATTCCCGATTATGCAGTGTTTTACGGTGGTGAGCTTTGCGTGACCGGGAAAAAGGTGAAGATTGCCGACCAGGACAGTGCCGAAATGGCAAAATACGGGAAAGTAATAACCGAAAAGGCGGAAACACCCCCTGTGGTAGAACACCGGCGGGGCAGAAAGCCGAAAGTTTGATGAACGGCGGGTGACAATATGACAAGTTTTGAACGATTGCTAAAGCGTACAGGCGATGATGATTTAGAACTGCTGTCAGGTCTGCTTGACAGCGCGGAATCTGTCATACTGGCCCGCCGTTATCCTTTTGGCGGCGGTGAGCTGGAAGAGCGATACCGCGATTTGCAGTTCCGCATTGCTCTGGCAATGTACAACAAACTTGGCGCGGAATACGAAACCAGCCACAGTGAAAGCGGTATCAGCCGCACATGGGGCAGTGAGGATGTTCCGCAGCAGCTGTTGGAAGAAATTGTCCCGGTTGGAAAGGTTGGATGCTGATGCGAGACCTTAGAGCCAACCAGAAAACAATTTGGTACCAAAACAGCAACGGTTCTGCCGCAATCAAAGATAAAAACGGCGACCGAACCGGCGAAGAACGGCCGGTTATGGAGCCGCCGGAGCAGTTGCGAATCAGTGTGAGCGGTGCGGCTGGCGCAATGGAAGCCGCTGCATTTGGCGGTTTTACGGATTATAGCCGAACAGCATGCACCGCGAATGTGAATTGCCCGCTGCATGAAGGAACGCTGGTTTGGATTAACCGCGATGCAAGTGAAAGCCCGAATTACGTTGTGACCAAAAAGGCAGATACCATAAACGGCGTATTGTATGCGATGAAAGAAATCGTGCCATGAAAATCAAGCTGGCGCTAAGCGAAAAAGGCATAGAGCAGGCGATAAAGGAATACGAGAACTGGCAAAAAACGCTGGAAACCCGCATTGAACAGTTTGTAAAAAGACTGTCAGAAATGGGGGTAGAAGTTGCCAAGATACGGTTTACTGCCGCCGTTTATGATGGTGACATGAGCGATATTGCGGTTCAAGTAGAACAGCACGGCAAGAAAGCCACGATTTACGCCACCGGGCAGGCCGTTTGCTTTATTGAGTTTGGCGCAGGCGTTGCATTTGCAGAGCATCCAAGCGGGCTGTATGCGCATGGCACATACGGCGATGGGAAAGGTTCAAACCCGAATGGATGGGTTTATGATGGCGTTCCCGGACCAACGGCACAGCCTGTGTATAACCGCAATGGCGAGCAAAAGCCCGGCGTTTGGCGGACAAAGGGAAACCCGCCCGCATGTGCCATGTGGGAGAGCGCGGCCCAGATGGCTGCAAGTGTAAAAACCGTGTGGGAGGAGGTAATGCGTTGACAGAGGATTTTCAGCCGCAGATTTTTGAATTCTTTGCGCAAAAGCTGGAAGCAGAATTCCCCGGCGTTAAATTAAGCAGCGTAATTACCGACCAGCCGCCAAGTTTCCCGTGCGTTCAAATCGAACAAGATGATTTGCCGACAGACCATGACAACAGCGGCAGAATCAGATTTGTGAATGTGCGGCTCCGCGTGCGCGTTTACACAACGGGGAACACAAAAACAAGCCAGGCCCGGAAAATACAAACGTGCATTGACGAGACAGCCAACAGTTTGAATTTTACTCGGCAAAGTTACATTACAAGCGGATACCTGTATCAAAACAGTGCGTACCGGGCGGAAACAACGTACCGTGCGCGAATGACCGAAGACGGGGTTTTGACCCGGACATGATAAGGAGTTGAAAACATGGCAAATGAACATGTAGCTATCAGTACCCAAGGCGTACAGCTGCTTCGCGGTGATTCCAAGACTACCCTGAAAGAGCTGTGCTGGATTCAGGAATATCCTGACCTGATCGAAGACCCGGATACCATTGACGTTACCACACTGATGCACACCATGCAGGCTAACATCCCTGCGCTGCCGAAATCCTCTGCGCGTGCCTTCCCGGCGTTTGTTGACACCGATGCGGGCAACCTGAAAGCAGTACAGGATACGGCAAATACACCGGCCTATTATGCGGTGCGTAGCCGTAATGGCTGGGGCTGGGTATGGCATGGTCAGCACAGTGTTTCTGTGCCCGGCAAAGGCGTTGATGATGCAATTCAGTTCAATATCGTCATTACCAACGATTCTGACCTTGAATTCACCGAAAGCATTACTGTTGCTACTTCTTGAGGAGGAAAACGCAAATGGACGCTATCAAACTGACTTTTGAAGGCAAAAGCTACGAGCTTACCTATACCCGCGAGACTGTCAAGCAGATGGAGAACACCGGATTTGACATCCAGATGCTGGCACATCAGCCCACCGTCCAGGGCGATAAAATGTTTGCCGGCGCTTTTCTGGCAAAGTGCAAGGGCGTTAAGCGCAAGGTGATTGACGACATCTGGAACCATATGGACATTGAAAGCAAGAATAATGTTCTTGCCGCACTGGCCGATATTTACGGCGATGCAATGAACAGCCTTGCAGATGATGGAAAAAAGGTGACTTGGGAGATTGCTTGACCGACGATCTCCCAGAAGGTCAAAAAACATGGGGCCAGATTTTTGAAGAACTAGCCCCTTATTATTTATCAATCGGCATGAGCGCTGACGAGTATTGGAATGGTTATCCAAGACTTGCCAGAGAATACCGGGAAGCGCATAAAAAACAGCTTGAGGAATGGAATTATAAGGCGTGGATACAGGGCAGGTATATTGCCGATGCCATATCCGCCACGATCGGAAATGCGTTTATCCCGAAAGGACGCAAACCGATGCAGTATCCCAAAGAGCCGTATGCGCTGACGGAAGAAGAACAGATTGCAAGAAAGATAAGGGATGCAGAAGAAGCGGAGAGACGTTTCTTTGAGAAATTCAGTTTGATGGGTGGTGGAAGCAATGGCTGACGTACAGATTGATAAACTTACAATCGAGATTGAGGCCAATTCAGGAGCTGCCACAACTAATATCAAAAAGTTGGGAAAGGCGATAGAGTCTCTTTCTTCAACAGGTAGCTTAAAGACTGTTATTGACAGTTTGGAAAAACTAAATGAAAAGCTGTCCAATATGAGCAATTTAAGCTCCGCTGTATCGGGAATAAACAAAGTTTCTGATGCAATGAAAAAGGCAACAGGCGTTTCCAATAATATGACTGCACAGACGGAAGCGCTTGGCTCTTCTCTGAAAAATCTGTTTTCACAGGCCGTTGTGATAGCAATTATTCAAAAGGCTAACACACTTTTGGAAAGTGCCATAACCAACTACAGCAAGTACACAGAAGATATTAACCTGTTTGCTGTGGCAATGGGCAATGCGGCTGACAGCGGCGGCAGATTTGCGCAAAAGATGGAAAACGTGCTTGGCATTGACAGCGGTGAAGCTATGCGGAATATGGCTGTTTTCCAGAACCTTACAACCAGCTTTGGCATGGCATCCGATAAAGCCTACATTCTTAGCCAGAACCTCACACAGCTTGGCTATGATATGGCTTCCTTCTTCAATCTGAGTACAGAAGATTCGTTCCAGAAATTGCAAGCTGCCATTTCCGGTGAGCTTGAACCTATCCGCCGGTTGGGCGTTGATATTTCCAATGCCAGATTGCAACAAGAATTGTACAATTTGGGAATCAATAAAAGCATTAACAGTTTGTCTCAGGCGGATAAGGCACAGCTGCGCTATATTGCTATCATGAAGCAGACAACAAATGCGCAGACCGATATGGGCCGCACATTGAATTCGCCTGCAAACCAGATGCGCATTTTGAAAGCACAGATTGATTTGCTCGGCAGAAGCCTGGGCGCGGTGCTCATCCCCGCAATCAATGCGATTCTTCCGCCCCTGATTGCTTTTATTCAGGTTGTCAGAATGGCAATCAGCGCGATTGCATCGCTTTTTGGGCATACGATTCAGTGGGGCGATTTTCAGAGTTCTGGCGTAAGTGCTGCACAGGGCGTTAGCAGCGGGCTTGATGATGTCGGTGGGAGCGCAAGTTCTGCGGCAAAAGCTGTGCATGACCTGATCGGCGGATTCGATGAACTCAATAAAGCACCAGACCAGTCATCCGGCGGTGGTGGCGGTAGTGGCGGAGGTGGAAGCGGATTAGGTGACATTGGCCTTCCGAGCTATGACATGTTCGCCAACCTTGCAAACAGCAAGGTTACGAAATGGGTTGAAAAGCTACAAAAGGCTTTTGAGAACATCAAAAAAGTGCTTGAACCGTTTATGCCACTTATAAAAGGTATTGGCGCTGCTATATTAACGGCTTTTGCCGTTGGAGCTGTCAGCAAATTCCTGAAAAAGTTCAAGGATTTTATTACTAAAGCCGCTGCGGGAAGCGCTGTCTTTGAAGCATTGAAAAAAGCTGCGGGAGTTTTTGTTTCATCGCTGGAGTACGGGGCCGGTTTTTTGAGGTCTTTTTCTTTGGGGCTTCAATCGTTCAGAAGCGCACTCCCGGTATGGGCGAAAGTAGCTACTGCCGTTGCTGTGGCGGTCGGAACCTTTGTCACTGCTTATGATGCAATGAAAAAATTCGGGCAAGGGGCAATGGATTTGAAAACCGCCGCAACAAACTGTGTGGCTGCATTTGCCCTGTTTGGGACAATCGGCGGCATTGTGCTTGGCCCGGTTGGTGTAGTGATTGCAGCGGTGGGAACGGCAGCCGGTGCGTTTTTGGGATACAGGAGTGCAATGCAGGAAGCCGGACAGGAAATGGCGAACGAAAGCCAGTTCTGCCAGACCTTGAATTACATGATCGACCAGTCCACCGCAAGCATTCAGCGGGCAACGGATAGCCAGCAGGAACTTAACGAAAAAATTCAAAGTTTTTCTGATGTCGGAACAAAGTATGCAGGCGTTCAAACCCTTGTCGATTCGATTTTCGATTTAAGCGAAAAGTCGAACAAATCTGCGTTTGAAGTGCAGCAGCTCCAGTCCCAGGTAGAATACCTTAATGGTATGGGCCTGGAAGGGTTGCAGCTGCACATGGACGAAACTGGAACAAAGGTGCTTGAAACTCGTGACGATGTAAACGCCCTTATCGAAAGCCTTGAAAAGGCCGCATACGCCGCAGCAGCGCAGGATTTGTTGGAAAGTGCATATAAGGCGCAGATTCAGGCGGAACAAGACCTTGCAGCCGCCAATGACCGCCTTGCTGCGAGCAATGAAGCAGTCGATACAGCAACAACGGCACTTAGCAATTATCGTGACGGTCTTTCCACATGGGGTGAAATGCTGGCTGATTTGGGTCTCGATGCGCAATATAACGCTTTGTCCGATTCTTTGAGCAAAGCGAACGAAGCCTACGAAACCGCAACAAGTGACGTTCAGGCGCAGCAAGAAGCCCTTACAAATGCCAATTCTGCGATTGATACCTACACCCAAAAACTTGTGGATATCAAAAGCGGGAACTTTGATATGGCTGATTCTGTAATAAGCTCTACAAATCAGGTTGATACTTCTATGGCGCAGGTAAGAGATTCTGCAAATCAGACTGCCGGAACAGTAACAAGTGCCAACAGTAATATAACAACGTCTGCTACAAATTCCGCTGCAACAATCAGTTCCAGCTATTCGGCTGCGGCACAAAGCGTACAGGGTAGCACAGGTCAAATGAGTAGTGCGGCGGAAAACGCAAAAGAACGAATGACCCAAAGTGCAAACAATACAGCAAGCACTTATGCGGCAAGTTTTGACAATATCAATTCTGGTGCAAGAAGAAATGCGGAAACGGTAAAAGATTCTGCAAGTAATGCCGCATCTGGCGTTGAAGATGCGGCAACCCGTTCCGGCAATGCACTGTCCGGCCTTCCAGAGAAGGCAAAACAATGGGGCAGCGATTTCGCTTCCTCTTTTGTAGATAGCTTTGTCGATACGTGGACAGTCCTTAAATCGGGATTTGAAGATGCGGCGAAATGGATTAGTGAACGGTTCCATTTTTCTGTTCCTGATAAAGGCCCTTTGGCTGATGCTGACACCTGGATGCCTGACATGATGAAACTGTTTGCATCCGGCATTGAACGGAACAAGAACAGCGTTATCCGCCAGGTTGCAGGGCTTAGTGCTTCCATGCAAAAGGAGCTTACGGATGCACCTGTCAATGTCAGCGCAGAGGGCACAGTCGTTTCCAAACACGATGTCGAAGTATCCGGGAAGCAGTTTTCTTCTGCGCAGGCATACCGCACTGGAAATGGCTCCGCAGACGTTGTTGCAGCAATTCGTGCGCTTGGCACTATTATGGAGCGCAACAGTGATACCAAAGTTGTCATTAACGGCAGAGAGGTATTCCGCGCCGTTAAAGATGAAGCACACCGAGAACAAATCAGAACGGGAAGCCCCGCTTTCTAAGAGGAAGATATGAGCTTCAATAGCAAAGACACAAAAGGTTACTGGGCGGTCAACGGAACTGCGCTGTACAAGCCGCAGGGGTGTGAAATCACGCATGAGAACTATGTCGGCTCCAACAGCGGCCGCACAGAGGACGGCGTGATGCACATTGATTGGCTGCGCCGGGACTTGCGCAAAGTCACAATCAAATATAATGCCATGACAGGGAACGAAATGGACGAGCTTGTTGGGCTTGTTCAGGGCAAGGAATATACCGCAACATTCAGAGACAGGGGAAAGACATGCACGATGTCCGCTTATACAGGTGATTGCAAATATGAACTGTACAACGAAACCTTGTGTTCAAGCGAGGGCGGATTATACACCGATGTTTCCTTTGACATGGTAGAGATGTAAAGGGGGGAAGAATCAATGCTGAAAAACCTGATTGTCAAAAGCGATGGGACAGAGATTGATTCTTCCCTTATTTTGTCTTGCACATTGACGCAGACCTTGAATTCAGGCCAGGAATTCACGATTGGAAGCGCATGCACAGACGAAATAGAGGTCGAATACCTTGCGCAAGATGACAATCTTATTGCAAAAGGCGATGTGCTTACGTTGTACTGGGTGAATGACAGCGGCACAAAAACAAAAGTCGGCATATATTATTGCGAAAAGCCAAATTATCAGGGGCTTATGCGGGAAGTATCCGGCACAAGCATGGTTTATAAAGTAGTCGCCTATGACACCATGTCCAAGCTGGATGCGGACTTTTCCGGCTGGCTGCGGGCCAATCAGGCACAGTTCCCCAAAACTATCTGGCAGCTGGTTCAGCTGGCCTGCCAGCGGGCGGGGGTTACGCTGGCCAGCAGCAGCCTGCCCATCAATGGCAGCTACAGCGTGCAGGCATTCTATGCGGATGATTTAACCTGCCGCCAGATTATCTCCTGGGCGGCGGAAGCGGCAGGCTGCTACGCCCACATGAATGCAGACGGCAAGCTGCAATTCTTGACCTACACAGACAAGCGCAGCACTGCTAAAATCACCCCGGACGGTGCCAGCAACAGCACTGCCTATTATGCTGACAGCCTGAGCTACGAGGACTACACGGTCAAGGCCATTGAGAAAGTCCAGATCCGGCAGTCGGACAGTGACGTGGGGGTCATCTACCCCGACAGCACCACTGCCACCAACACCTATGCAGTGCAGGGCAACCTGCTACTGACAACCGGCACCGAAGCCAACCTGAAAAGCGTTGTCCAAAACCTGTACAACGTGCTGAAAAACGTGACCTACACCCCCTGCAAAGTATCGGTGCCCAGCAGCTCCGGCCTTGCCTGCGGGCAGATCGTGCACGTTAAGGACGCACGTGGGCGGGAGTTCGACACCTACCTGATGAGCGCCACAATCTCATCCGGCAAAGCCAGCTTTGAGAGCGTGGGCAGCGCCAGCCGGGAAAGTTCCAGCGCCGTGAACATCCAGAGTTACAAAAACCTGACCGGCAAAATGCTGGAGATCAAGACCAGTGTTGACGGCCTGGAAGTAAAGGCCAGCGACCTGACCGGAAAGTATACCGACCTGAAAGCAACGGTGGACGGGCTTTCCTCTGAGGTGAAAAAAGACACCAAAATCACCGGCGGCGGCAACCTGATCCTGGGCAGTGAGAGCTTCAAGAACGCCAACTATGTCGGCATTGACAGTAGCGTGGCGTATGGCGATGATGGCAGCGCAACAATTACCAATGCGAACACAAGCCGCGGGTTCGAGTTCAACGCAGTTAGCGCTCATATCACCAAAGGCGTTACCCTATGTCTGTCCGTTATGTACAAACTCATTTCCGGCACCGATGCGCTGCGGCTTGGCATTGTGTTTACGAACGATGACGGACAACGTTACATTGCCTTCATAAAAACCGCTGACCAGCTCGAAATTAAGCAGACAAACGGCTGGGTGCTGCGGTATGGTACATGGACCCCCCGCGAAAACGGCGTTTTGAAAACTGTCGAGTTCGACAGCAATGGCAACTGCACCAACAAGTTTTCGCTGCTGCACCCCATGCTGCAATACGGCAACGCGCCCACCGCGTGGAACGCCAGCTCCGGCGACTATCTGACCCAGGAAAGCGCAAAAAGCCTGTTTTCCCAGACCGCTGACGAGATCAAAACCGAAGTCACCAAGTCAGTGACTGAAACGGTAACGGCCAACGTGAAGGACGCCGCTACCAGCGCTGCCAATGATGCCGTTGACACCAAATTGCAGAATTACGCCACCACAGCAACGGTGGAAAGCCTGAAAAAGGATGTCTCCAGCATCAGCCAAAAGGCGGATAGCATCAGCACCAAAGTCAGCAGTCTGGAAGAAACGACAACAACCATTTCAAACGACCTGGACAGCACAAAGCGGGAATTCAAAACCGTTAAAGAATCAGTATCCGCGATTGACCAGAAAGCTGACAGCATTACTCAGACGGTAACGCAGCGGATCACCGGCGGCAACAATATTATTGCGGGCACCGACGACTGGAACAACGCGACCCTGGATGCAGGCGGCAATGACCTAAAAAAGAAAGGGACATACACGCTCAGCGGTGAATCCGTCCGAGTGACCAATAAGGCGCAGAACACTCGCTTTCACTTTGGCGCGGACAAAACGCTGATGATTGCCAAGGGCATGACCTATTGTGCATCGGTACTGTACAAGCTCAACTCTGGCACGGACAGCCTGTTTTTGCAGTTTGAGACCAAGAGCAGCAGCGGAGCAAAAAGTTATTACGGCAATGCATTCAAAAATGCGAAGCAGGACATTGAGCTGGACAACGGCTGGAAGCTGCGCTGGGCGGCGTTCACGGCGACCGCGGACGGCTATGCAGACGGTCTGTTTATAAGTACCGCGGACGACAACGCCACCGTTACCAACGATCTGACCATTATGCACCCCATGGTGCAGATGGGCAACGCCCCCACTGCCTGGACGGCCAGCAGCGGCGATTACCTGACTACCACCGAAACAAAAACCGAGATCAAGCAGACGGTGGGCGAAATTAAGCTGACGGCCAGCACAAGCGGAACCAGCAGCACCATCAAGCTGACGGCGGGTGGAACGGAGATTACCAGCGCACAGATCAACCTATCCGGCGTGGTGACATTTTCGGATTTGAGTACCTGGAACCAGGACAAGACCATTATCAACGGCGGAAACATTACCACCGGGCAGATTCACAATAAGGCGCGCACAACCACTTATGACCTGGACAATGCCTGGATTCGTATGGGCAAAGATGCTGGCACTCGTGTGGACATTGACACGGGGCGCATCCGCTGGTACTGGGAAAACAACCTGACCGGTGTGTTAAGCAGCCGGTACGGCAAATCTTATATTGGTGATAACTCCCGCTACACGTTTTTAGGCTGGTTCTCCACCGGCGACCCCAGCTTTGATTATTCCACCGGCGGGGCCACCAGCGAGTTTGTGGGCATTGCCATTGACCAGGTAGATAAGGTCATCCACTGCAATGCCAGCAAGTTTGAAATCCCCGGCAGAATTGAATGCGGTTCTTTGAGCGTGAACGGGAGGGAGATTTAATGCAGAAATTCATGCAGATTTTGGCCACGTTGGCTTTGCTGTTGGTGCTTGCATTGGTCATCCCGCTTACGCTGACAGCCTGCGGCGGCACGCGAACCGAAGATACAAGCTATCCGCGCCCGGAATATTCCGGCTCCCCGATGGCAGAAAGGGTGATGAAATGACCACAACCGCAAAAATTGAAGAGCTCCAAAAATCCGTCATCAACGCCATCAACAACAGCTGCCTGCACCCCGCTGTGGTGCGGCTGGTGCTGCTGAACGTGATCTCGATGGTGGAAGCCAGCGAGAGAGAGGTAAACAAAAGAGAAAAAGAGACAGAATCCTGAAAATCTGTTTTTTGTTCCCGCATAATCCACACAAAATATAAGGCAATACCGCATAATTCTAAGTGCCGATACGGCGAGCGAGGTGCGGCAGAT
>ENA-ORND01000228-ORND01000228.1-human-gut-metagenome-genome-assembly--contig:-NODE-228-length-54820-cov-43.049959_pt1 | contig 54820 bp, 54 predicted proteins | sample MGYA00242111_ERZ509014 | MGnify/ENA primary metagenome ERZ509014 (study PRJEB26280, sample SAMEA2338694) | human gut metagenome | biome: human gut; feature: human-associated habitat; material: faeces... | reverse complement strand
CAAAATTAGACAGTACAAGATCATTACCATTGCCTGTAATGTTGGCAATAGTAGCACGATCTTCGTCCTCGTTGGTTTTGCCGGTGACTGTCCATGCTTGGTCGGGGAAAAGCCAGGGATAGGTTTTAACGAAGTAGTCTTTGATCTTGGTCAGTTCTTCTTCGGTGGCATCGTGGTCGAGAAATACAAGTTCCCAGATAACAGCATTGGCATAAAATTGGTTTCCACTACAACCTACAGTAAAAAAGTTACCTCCAACATTACGACCAAGCCTTAATATTGAACCGTTATAAGAATTGGAAATTTGATATGAAAAGAGATGGTTGTTGTTTAATGTAATATTATTCCCAATCCCAAAGCTATCTGTTTGAACTTTTTTAGAGACATTATACTTAACCTCAAACTGGAAAGCACCCAAATTAGCACTTATCCATATTGGATTATTCTTGAAATTTCCTAATAGAACCTCATTAATAGTTTTAGTTTCTGGTGTCAACCACTGTCTCAACGCCACAACCGTATATCCCTTTTCCTTAGTCAGAATGGGGAAGTTATCACAGACACCATAATCGTCTACTCCGTCAAAAACGAGTGCGCCTGGGTAGAGGGGAAGTTGTTCGATGGTAATCGGGTTCTCCAATTGCCCTATGTTACCACCAATGACGTAAAAATAAATTTTATTAGCTCCTTCATTAGCTGTATAATCAATTTCATATATACCGTCTTTATTATATTTCTGAGCATGACTTGAGCCTACGTTATCATAAATCTTAAAAGAGCTACCGTTAGCTTCTAGTCCGGTTATTTTAAGTGTTATATTGATGGTATTTTCCAGTTCATTTCGGATCCATTTTAAAAGCTGTATTGAAGTTCTCTTGTTAATGACAACAATTTTATGACTGAGGGCTACGCTTATTTGATTAACATCTACACTCCAATCATTAGATAAAAAATTGTATTTATACCCACCAACCCCGCTCATTCCAGCCCAAGCGAAATTCTTCATCTGTAAATCATGCCCATTACCCGTCTTATCAGCCCATACAGGATTGGTAGCCATTTGTTCATTGGTAAGACCTAATGCTGAATATCTGGCAATCATACCTGTAATAGATGGGAAAGGAGGAATAGGAGCTACTCCACCCCCTCCCCTAAATCTCCTAAAAGGAATTGCATTAATATTTCCTATTAAATTCATTGTCAATTCCTTTCCTTAAAAACCTATACTAAGATTGGTTGCCGTTGTCCCTTCTTTCAAAATCTTCTGAACCATGTACATGAGTGGCATTCCTATATTTGCACTCACTTCCGCTTCCGAAATGGTATATTCCATTCCACCTGAAAGGATTACCTTAATTGCCCCTTCTGAAAGAGGAATGATTACAAACGGAACTTCTTGTCCGTTTTGGTCAATCAGCACAATATCTTTATCAATTGTAGCAAAGTTCCATGCACTGCTGATTAAAGAAGGTGCAGCTTCACCATTAGTAGTTATCAGCTTATTGGAATTAGCTGTTACTGTTCTTTTGATTATATCCATTGCAATGAAAATTTTAAACGTTTAAAATATTGTCTAAGTATATACTAACCACAAAGATAATCTTTTCTCAACAAACATAGCAAACGCATATCTTTTCTTTTTCTTACAAATACGTTTCCCTTCTGATAGTAGGGAGAGGGGGAATTGGCAGAAACACCGACAATGCTCCAAACGAACCTGGTTGGAGAGGTGGCGTAATAGGTGGCAATGGCGGTATGATCGCTTTCAAGAAAAACTTATCAATTTCCAAAAATGGTAGTAGTGGTGTTTTGTTGATTAATGAAATAAATTTTACCTATAACAATGCTGATTCTATTGGTTTAGGTGTCCGTTATACTCAAAGTTTAGGATATGAAATAACCGCCTTTCTTGGCTATTCTTCTAATGGAATAGACCGTCGGGATTATTGGGAATTTGCTTTAAATGGAGAAATAGATAGCAATCTTTTTTACTACGGAAGAACAGAAGGCGGACTTGCAACTTCTATTTTAACAGCCGGTAGTGGTGGAACATATAGAGATGGCGAACAGACTGCATCTACCGCTACAACTGTGCAAGGCGGAGAAGGTGGAGACGGTAGATTGGGAACACAAGGGCCAGATTACAACTCTGGAATTAAAGCAGATGCAACCATTCCTATCCAATCTATATTTGGTGGAACGGGAGAAGGCGGATCAAGCTATTATACTTCTACTACAAACTGTAAAGCCAGTGGTGGGGGTGGTTATGGAGATGCAAATTTTAATGGGTCAGCAGGATATGGTGCTGGTGGGACTTGTTTTAAGGATTCACGAAGTGTAAGCTATTACAAAGAAGGTGCAGGTATTGTCCTTCTTTATTATCACGATGACTTAATTTAACTGAATATCAATAAATTGAAAGGGAGAGCTTTTGTCACTCTCCCTTTGTATGTTTTAGATTGTCTCGTTGTGGTAGTATATACAAAATATACCTTCTCCCGGTTTCATGATATTTCCAGCATCATCATCTGCCGGTGAGGCTTCTTGTCCAGAACCATATCCGGGGATTCTTGTTTTACCATCACTTTGAGTAACAGAATAAGAATCTCCATAGCCCGCACCTCCATAAGCACTAGCACCGGTTCTTTGTCCGCTTTCAGTATTCAAATATCCTGCGCTACCTTCACTTGTACCTCCAAAAATGGATTTGATGGGGATAACAACTGAGGATTGAATAGGCTTGGTTGCGTTTCCCAAAACAGGACTTTCGTAAGTGCTTTTAAATCCATATCTACCGTCTCCACCTGGCGCACCATCTGGTTGCATTCTTGGGCCTACGAAAGAATACGTTTGCTCTTTTGCGTTTTGACTTCCGAAACTTCCACTACAATAAAATGTACCTGCCATGTGAGCAGCTATAGCACCGGAACTTTTTGCGTTATATACAGAATAATTAGATAGTCTGCTTTCTTGTGGCATAGTAAGATCAGCATCATTACGAGCCTCGCTTACCCCATTGTAAGCTGTATATTCATAAGTTGTTATTCCTAATTTTATGGAATATTTTGTGCCGTATGTCCAGCTACCCACATTTGGAACATTGCTAAATGTAATTTTAGCTATTCGACCATCTGAAATATCCGATATCAATATATTAGGAATATATACAATTTGTCCAGTTGTTCCGCCCATCAATACAAAACTATACCAAGATTTCCAATACTGGGAATCTTCACCCCCTCTCCCTACTATCAGAAGGGAAACGTATTTGTAAGAAGTATCTAATTGGTAATTGGATTGGTTACTTGTTATCTGCACCAACTTATTCGATTTGGATAAGGTGTATTCCAAATTCACACTTGTTTGATAAACCCCACTTATACTTCCTGTCGTTGAAAAATCACTGAAACCGGAAGACGTAATCTTAATCTGATAATTTCCCGCAGGAATTTTGTCAAACCGTGCCGTGTATGTTGTTGGCCCTGCCGAACCTGTATGCTTCTGCCCTTCTGAATCTATAAATTCCACATTACCACCAGTAGGGTTTACTTTTACTTGCACCATATACAGCGGAGTAAGGTTTACTTGCACCTGCATTCCTTCACTATTCACAGTAATGCTTTGGGATGTTTCTTTGGAAAAATCCCCTTCCGGTACATACAAGATATACTGTCCGTATGCGACATTGGCGAACGTTACGGTAGTGGTTATATTTTTAGTCTGAATCACCTCTAGCCCCGTACTGTCCTTTAGTTGGATTTGGCTTGGCATACCTTGCATTTGTCCAACTCTTCTTACCTGAACATTAATAGTATTGTATATCTGCAAAAGGAAGGTGTTAAGCGCAGTTTTCCCGCTTACTTCAACCGTTTCCTCTTTGCTTTCAAATCCATCTTTAGAAAAAGCTACTTTATAGCTTCCGTCTGGTACAAATAAAACGACTGTCCCGTTTTGTGAAGTTGTACCGGAAGCCATCTGCACCCCTCCTTCCTTATTTTCGGTCACAACAACCTGTACGCCGGAAATGTCAGTTGCCCCGTCTAATGTGTTCCTATGGACAACTACTGTAAGCTCACTTGCAGGTTGCAAAGTAACCTCAATTGTTTTCGCTTCATTTAATACACCGACTTTCCCGTTCTGCGTTGTATAACCACCAGCACTGACCTCATAATCATAATCAACGCCTAATGCAGCAGAAATAACAGCTTCTCCATTGTTATTTGTATTCTGCTGATAATTGTTTGATGCAGACGTCATTTTTACAAGAGCGTTCTCGATAGGAATTGCTGGATTAGGCAAAGGAAGAAGAGTAAAAGGTAAAACTATAAAACTGCTATTTTTAACTGGTTGAAGAGATTTTCCATCTTGCCAATAAAGAGCCGCGTTATTAGTAGGTCCAAACTGGGTACATGTTTGAATATATTGGCTCCCCCATAAAGAAAGACCCAATGTACGCAAAATCTCTTCCACCTGTGTTCTGTAAGAATACAAAATATTTACCTCACCAAATGAAGGTAAATAACCACTTTGTCCATTCCCAAACGCATATGTCTTAGCATATTTTGCCGCAAGTGCGTTGTCAATTCTTAAAGCAGATATTATCACATCAGTGTAAATAAACCCATGTGTTGCTTTACTTAAGTTTGAGATTGGTATATCAGAACTTAACAACGGTACATTGGGAATCAAAGTGTCTCGCCCACCAAAAGGATAGCTTCCGCTACTTATACCCGTTGCTACCATAAACGAATCAGTATCAGTTGAAATGCCTATACCACATACAGCAGACACTCCTTTACCAGATGATGCCCATTCTTCTTTTGTGTAACGATTGTTATCCTTATCATAAATATATATACCATTTGGAACAGGATTGTATTCATAGGTACAGAAAGGACGAACCATCCGATAACCAGTTTTAGACTTTCCGCTTTTTGTACCATTAATCCAATCAAAATTCCAGGCATTAACTGAATCGTATTGTGTCGAAGTCCAGTATGGATCACTACTCAATGGATCTGAACCGATTGTCGTATTTATTGAAGCGTCGATCTTAACACGGTTTGATTGAGCTACACTCCACTGTCCACAAGAAGGCAAGAACCAAGAATTTGTACCGAATCCTTCTGTAGAATAAGCTGCACACTGATGTGCCGCCGTGCTTTCCGTTGGTTTCGCAAGTATGATATTTTGAGAATTTGTCTTACCTGCGAAGTCACACATGGCTAAAGAATCACTTTTTTCGGTAACTACATTAGGAATAACGGCTGATGTCTGTGCCCAAAACTCCGTGCCCACATCTTGCAAAGCAATAAAATCAAAATCCTTGCTTCTTACATCAGTAATGACACCGACACAAGTTTTAGTACCGTCCAATTCAGTTGACCATGTTTTGTCACCATACACAAAATCACCAACTTTGGGACGGGAAATAAGTGATGAATCTTGTTTTGAAGTTACCTTAAATGTTACATCTACATTATTTGCAATCAAAATTTCTTTGTTGATGGCAGGCGCATTTACATTCAACGTGCCTGATTGTGCTTCCAAAGGAGAAGGCGGGGTAACTGTATAATCATAGTTCCCATAAAGAACCTTGTCAGCCGGAATATCCGAACTTATTGCCTTCTTTCCGTAGAAAGAGAATGTAATATTCAAATCTTTCAAATCATCTGCGGATAATGTACCTCCGTCAAAAGATTGCACATGCACTGACCAAATGGTAGAATTACCTATTGTTTCTGTATCCAACAAAAGATCAGAAAGCTGGAATCTTTGAATTACATCATTTTCCATCTCCACCGTTAAGGGAGCGTTTTGCGAGCCATAAGTTATAACTATCTTCAGATTGGACGGAACACCACTTACCTTAAAACCAAAATCCAAAGCCTTGTGATAATCCACTGTCTTTTCTGTGTCAATTTGGAAAAGACCCTTCGAAAACCCTATAAGTCCGGCATCCACATTAAACAAAACATAAGTCTCTGTAGAAGCTGTCGATGTCTTGATCACGCTCGTTAAAGTAAGGTTCTTTTTCGTTTTATCCCAGCTTCCCTCCCAGCCATCTATTTTATTTGAATTGTAAATTCTGGTAAGACTTTCCGTAATACCACTATTATCCTTATCCTGAACAATTGTCAATGGAGAAACAATTACACCATTGGGGAAATAGGTTTTTAATTGATCTGTTGTTACACCTTCCGATGGAACAAGATATTTCTCATCTTCTTGAAAAACAGGACAACCGTAAAAATCCGCATCCGCATCTTGTGACCATTCAAACTCTCCACCATCAAACGTCATAATAGCAACACCACTGCTGTTTGTAGTTCCTTTATATTTATTGGAAGAGTTATTTCGATCAACCATCGTCACGACAGCGTTTTCTATTGCAGTATTTTCATCTTCAACCTTGACGGTAAACTGGACATCTGATATTTGTTTCATTTCAAAGCTAATATTAGCCTGTCCATTGCTTACCGTAAACTCGCCACTAAAATCCAAATAGCCGTCTTTTGTTGCTGTATAAGTGTAATTCCCGTTTCTGTTCTGGAATGTAGCAACACCACTCGATGCTTTGCCTGAATCAATCACCGTGCCAGGAGCTTCCTTTCTATAAATATTGATATTTGGATTTGCATAAGTAGGCGTTATCTGAAATATAATGCTATACTTCACGTAATCAGTAAGGTCAATATCAACCTGTTTCGCTTGCAATCCAACTTCAAAGCTGCCGTCCGGTACATCTATCAAATCAGAATTATTGCTTTCGTCAGTCGGGATCGAATAAGTATAGCTCCCCTCCGGTAAAGAAATAGTAGCTATTCCACTTTGATTAGTAACGATCGTTTGGGGAAGAACCCTTTGTGTCGCACTATTTACTACAATCTTAACATCTGACTTGACACTGTTACTTACTATTGTCTTAAACGTGACAATAGCTCCCCGTATCATCGTTATACTTACACTCGTTTCAGCTTCGTTTACCCTTACCGTGCCGTTCCCAGATTGATAACCTTCTTTCGAGTAAGTGTATGTATGTGTTCCAGTCGAAAGGTTTGTCTTTGCCGTGCCGTCCTGTTTTGTTGTGATTGTTTCTGCGTTATCTATAACAATTTTAGCACCATCAACAAAACCTCCTTCTTCGTCTTTTACAGTAAATGTCGTTTCAAACCCAAAAACCAGTTCAACTGCTTTTTCTTGGTCGGCATCCTGTATGCTGCCTACACCTTCTTCTGGTGAGTATCCTGCAAGTAACGCACTCCAATCATAAGCACCGTTTATTACCTGTACAGGGTCAGTCGTACCATCGTCTTTTGTTTTGAGGCTTACAGTGTTCCCACTTAATATGGCTGCACCACTCACACTGACGGCTACATCCTTTAATCCTGATTTTCCTGCGGAAGTCACTTTAAAGGTAAGATTCCATATCTTCTTTAAAATCTGTGTAAACGTTTCCTCTTTTGTTACTTCAAAAGGTAGTTCTTCACCCTTATACCCTTCTTTTGAAAATGTAGCCGTGTATCGCCCTGCTTTCAATTTTAAAGTAGCTTCACCATTTGTTCCGGTAACAAGAGCTTCTTCTTTACCAGAAATCCCAATAGATACGCCTTGCAAAAGATTGGGGGAACTCATATTGTCTTTTGCAATAAACGTAATATTGTAAGACATAGGAACAAGCTGCACCAGCACATCTTTATTGCTGCCAGAAACCGATATGCTACCTTGTGTCTGAACATATCCGTCTTTTGTTACAGTGTAAGGGTAATCTCCATCAGAAAGACGAACTGTTACCAATCCACCTTGGGAAGTCTTATAATCGTTTTCATTGATATGAATATTAGCGTTTTCAATTGCAACACCTTCATCTGTCTGTACAGTAAATACAATATCGTATTTCTTGTACTCCATATTTACAGGAAAAGACGGAATATCTGCACTTACAACTTCCAGCTCGCCTAAATAATCGTCCATACCATTGGCAACCACCGTAAACGGATATGTACCATTTTTTAACTGCAAGGACACCTCACCATTATCCTGTGTCTGATAAGACGTTATATTTATCTCCACTGTAGCCCCCTTAATAGGTTCTTTCAGTGGATTTTTTACCGTCATTATGACATTGTAAAGTCTTGCTTTTAAACTTATTACACTACTGTTATCACTGTCAAGAACAGTAACCGAAGAACTGCCGTCATAATATCCCGACTTTGTTACGGTATAAGGATATGTCCCGTTTTGAAGGCTTGCAACAGCTTGCCCTCTTTCATTTGTAGGATAAGAAGAGCCATTGATATTTACTGCTGCTCCTTGTACCGGACTACTGTTATCACTGTCAAGAACAGTAATAACCACATTATAATGTTTCAATACAAGGGTTCTTTGAATAAATGTATCCTGTCCTTCTACGTTGAACGATCCGGTCAAATCATCATATCCCTTTTTCTGCACGGTGTAGCTGTAATTTCCACTCTTTAATTTTATAGTAGCTTGTCCAGAACCGTTTACATTCAATACTCCCGGCTGTCCTTCTATTTTGATTGTAGCTCCTTCTGCCGGATTCCCCTGATTTACCTGCGAAATATTAAATTCCACATTGTATAAAAAGAAATCCATCTCAAAGGTAACGTCCGCATTCTGGTTGTTGACCTTAATTTCCCCCTGTAAAGTATCATACCCTGTCTTTTCGATTGTTACAGGATATTCACCATTTACAAGTGGTATTTCCACCTCTCCATGCTGGTTCGTAAGATATTCTCCATTGTTCACCTTTACAATGACATTCGGTATAAGCTGATTTTCCTTATCCTTTACAATGACAGTAATCGTCCATACCTTAAATTCCAATTCAGGATATACTTCTTTATCTCTACCATCCACAACTACACTGCCGGAATACTCATCATATCCCAACTTTTCAATAGTGTAGGAATAGTTCCCGTTCCTTGCGGACAAAGAAGCCACACCTTGCAAATTGGTAGTGGTTGTTCTGTTATCCATCATTACATTTGCATAAGGAACAACCCCTCCCTTTTCGTCCGTCACATGGAAAGTGACCGTATAGGGAGCTAAAACCATTTGTACATCAATAGAAACGCTTCCATTCAGTACAACAAACATTCCCTCCACAGGAATATATCCCGAAGCAGAGGTGATGTATTTATACTGCCCATTCGCAAGCTGTATAGTAGCTTGTCCGTTATCATTGGTCACGACCGCATTGTTTCCTATAGAAATGTTTGCACCCTCAACAGGTCTCCCCTCTGAATCCGTCACATTGAAATAAACCTCTTGGTAAAGGTTGAGTGAGCTGTCGTTGATGCCTACAAACAAATCCTCCGGTTCAGACGGGTAAAACAACGGAGAGAGGTTGCTATCAGAATCGTACAAAATATTTCCGTCCTGGTCGCGCATCACAAACCCCCTTATACGCGGAAGCTGATTTGCCGGGACTTGCTGATCGTAATACGGAAAGAAATACTCGTCCGGCACATATTTTACGCCATCGGTCTTTTTTACAATATCCAGCAAATCGTCCCATTCTACGATTTTTCCAGGTGTCCAAAAACGAAAATCAAGATATTTAGTAAGGTTCACTTGTATGTTCTGACGCACAGTAGACACATCGTAATCCGGTTGAAGCTGAACACGGAAATCCAACCCCCTTTCTGAACCCACATAGAACCAATCAATATTCTTGATACCTATACCAACTACTTTCCCTTCAATATTCAGTTCTGAAATACCAAAATATCCTTGTGCGCTTTCAAGAAGTGTATCAAGTTCTTCTTCGGTAAAGAAAATACCGTTCTGCGAAACAACATAGAGATTATATATGCCCTTTTCGTCCAGACCGGCACTCATTACTTTTAAGACACGATCGTCTATGTTGCTAAGTGTCTGTGTCCAGTATTCTATTGTATTCTTGCTAAGGATATTCAGATTGTTCTTAATACGGATTCTAAACGTTTCATCATCCTCACTATCGCGTCCTCCAATAGCGTAATATTCATTCGTGCATTCGATATGTCCTTGCGGCTGCGGCGAAACATTAGTAATGCTATTAGGCGGTACGTTTGTGGAATACCCTGCGTTGATACTTCTTACCTTTACATATCCGTAACCACTTTCCCCTACAGTCAATGCTTCGTCAACTTGGAAACGAATACCATTTTTATTTACAAAAGTAACAGACGTATCATATACTGTACCTGGATCAGCAGATACCCTTATATATGTCGAAGAACCCAAAGCACCTTTACGCGGACTAACACCATACAAAGCAGCAGCCTTATCCAGATAAACGCCTGTAGCTGTATCTGGAAATATCTGCGCTTCCTTTATGGCAATATCCTTCATTGCCTTTTGAGCAACTTTCGCTACACCGAATGCCGTAGCATTCACAACCGAACCGTCAGCTACATTGCTTACCTTAGCTGTCTTATCTAAAAACATCTCTATAAAAAGATTCTTTAGATTGGTTATTGTTGCACTTGTTTTTGTAATCATCTGAATATCAATTATATAGGAACATTTACTAAATAATCTTTCTTTGTTACCGTTTTACATTGCAAAGAAAGGAACACGGCATCTTCCTCTCTTTTTACATCTATCAACTCCACAGAGTCCCATCTTGAATCCCTTTGGAACATATTCATTACATCCTTAAAAATAGAAGGGTACTGGATTGCGTTCACCGTTGTTCCTATGAACTCATTTGCAATTCCATAATCCTTAAACTCTGGTATAGCACCTTTTTGAGAAGAAAGAATAGTATCCAAAGCCTGTCGGATCGCATCATCGCCTATCACTATCTTTAAATCGTCGTTCTCAAAGACAAAATTCACATCTATGTCACGTCCCAAGATATTATCTCCCACAAGTACATCCACAACAGTATCAAGATAATTATTCCCAGCGTTCTTTAGATTGATATAGAACTTGTTTCCTCCATCAGAGAACGAATAATCAGTTTCTTCTATATACTGCGGTATTGTAATATTCATCCAATCATCTTCCGGGTTGGTACTGTTAAGCTGTCTGGATACATCTTCAAACCGTTCCCCTGTCCGAAGTGTCTTTTCCATCTGCAAAGTATTGTTCCTGTCTAAAGAAGAACTTCTAAGCCACCTTGCAGAACTTTTAATAGTGGAAAGTTTTGTCTGTGTCTCTGTAAAGTTGTCCAGAATATCCCACATGGAAATGTCATCCAAAGTATTTTCATGTAGGATGAACAAAGGCTCAATCGTTTCCGATTCTCTCACAAGTTCCACAAGGCGCAAAAAAGAATCCTTGTCCATCTCCCCACCATTACTATAATAGTCCACAATAAGAGGATAATCGTTGGCACAGAAATCAACAAACTTCTGGAAATATGATTTTATATCGTATCCCGTTACGTTGTAAAATTTTTCGAAAGCATCATCCATTACCCAACAAACCTTTAGAGATTGAACTTGCAAATTCATTTATGCCCTTTTGTATCACATTAGAGGCGCACATTTCCAAAAGCGAACCTTTACTACCACTTGTTCCCGAAACCGCTTCTAAAGGAGCTATAACAGTCATTTCAAGATTGTATTCCCATATCATATTCTTTGATATACTCTGACTGAAATTAACGCCACGCGGTGGAATCGTAACAAGATAGCTTTCTCCAAGTGCCATGTTATAGAAGAAAAGTTTCATGGGAAACCCGTTCTCGTCCACTCCGTTGCTTTTATCTATGATAGATTGTAATATCTTAATACAACCATATCCCGTTTTAATACCGGCATCAAAGGAAGGCATAGTGAGAGAACTTGTAGATTTTCCCTGTAATTGATAGAGATAACGCTTTCCTGCCGAGATACTAAAAGCTGCACCTGTCAACGAAACGCTATCAGAACCGCTTAAAAGAATCTTAAATGTCCTTCCAAAGTTTCCCTTTATCGTAATTGTCTGCGGCATAAAAACAGGAGAAGTAAGTACTGTTATGCCTCCTGCCGTGTTGACTACCGTAGTTCTTTTAGGTTCACTCTTATCTATACTCTCCGGGCTGATAGGGAAAGTAAAGACATCAATTGTGTTCCCTTTGGAATCTGCCAACTCCAAAGAACACATATACACTTCAAAATCATTCGGGAACTGCGCTGCCATCATGGGGCGACCCAAATTTTTAAGTGTCGATTTCGCTGTTTTTACCACTGAATCCAAAACTGCCACGGCTGTAAAAATTTAATTGTTTCCCAAAAGTACAAACTTTTCCCACATTCTCCTATCCTTGTGTTATCTTTTCATTCTCATAATCAGAAGCATTGAATGATTGTGCCGTTTGTGCACTCCCGACAATACCTGTAGTTGAACCTGTCTGTGCTGTTGCCGATCCTGCCGTTGATACGGGATGAGAATGTGTATTATAAGTGCTTACAAAAGAATTGAAAGACTGAACAAAAGTGTTCAATTTACTTGTAAGGTTATCGAGTTCCACAAGACCCTTTAGTCCGCCTCCATTGAACTCGATAATATCATTATTCATTTTCAATGTGGATGCTCCCGTTTTCAAATCCAACTGTTCTTTCGTTATCGTGCTTTGAACTTCTTCACCAATCTTTACCGATACACCGTTATTGTCCACCTGTAAAGATTGTTCCATTTCCTCCGTTTTCCAATGAAAATAAACCTTTTCCAAATCCATAGAGACTTTTCTTTCCTCTTCTTCCGGTTTTTCTGGATTCACAACCTTTGCCTCTATCTGTGTGTATCCCTTTACGGAAACATTTGTTCCTCCGGTCACATTCACGCTTCCAGTGGATTCAACAATTACCTCCGATTCTTCTGATCCTGTAGCAAGTACCTTTACGGATGCTTTTTTAGGAGAATTGATAGAAACAATTACTGCATTATTAGCCGGATCAACCGATAAGGATGCAGTCACATTCCCTACTGTCTTTCTGAACTGGAATGTATTCTCTTTCCACATAGGAGACTGATCATTTCTCGGATAGCTTCCTATCACAATAGGAACACCGTCATACGGGTTGCTCGCTATCACTACAGCCGACCCTTGTTCATTTTCTTTCTCCGGGAACTCAATATTAGCCAAAACTTCATTTGTTATATAAATATCCCGAAAGAAAGCTCCCCCATTTCCCATGACAGAAACACGACCTCTTCTTAAACAAGTTTCCACATACAAATCCCTGTCCACTCCATTAGGAATAACAATAAATCCGAATGAAATTGCTTCGGGAGACGCATTCAATTTTCTTACTTTTCCTCCTGCCATACTCAACTAAACATCTTACGATTAAGAAAATATTCAAATTGATCCCTATCCACTTTTGGAGAAACAAGTGTAGCGATCTGATCTTTTTGAGCTACTTTGACTGCATTTTTCATTTCAGTCAAATCAACCAATTTGAAATAATCCGGTTTCACATCCTTACTTTCTTCCCCTGCGTTATCCTGTCTATTCTTTACAGAAGAGAAAGAATTGGAAAGAATTGGCACGTACATACCCCTTTCTACTTGTATAATGGTCTGTCTTTGTAAATTTCCGTCCAAAAAAGAAACATTATTGACAACAGAGGATACATAAAAAAATTCATTTGTTGGCTCAAAATAAACGAAAGTGCCAACCTTTATCCGTCTGTCACCATTTATTGTAATCGTGCCTGTTCTTGTGAAAGGAAGATAAGCTGTTGATTCCAGAATGTATATAAGATCATTCAATGCTGCTTCTTGAAAATTGGATAATGTCTGCGTCTTGTTTACTCCGTCCGTTTCCTTGTAGTTCAAATATTGATCTGTAAAAGACATTTTCTTATTACCAAACACTTCGGCATAATCATCCAAATACACAATAGGAACAAAAGCAAGACTTGTTGTGTTCCTTTGTCCAGCATGATTATCCATCACTCTTAACTGATACCAAGAATAACTTCTTGTATCATAAGACAAATCATATCCTTGTAAATTGCCAGAAGTAATCGTCACATACTGCCCGTTCTTATAAGCTCCCAAAATAGCATCCTTATTGAATGGAGGCTGTCTTACAACTATATCTATCGTATTAATATAGGTGTCAAAGTAAAATTCCACCAAAGGAAACTGACATACCCTTGTCATATACTCCAATAACGTGCCGTTCGGATTGGCAATAGAAGAATCGATAAGAACTCTTTTTTCAAGAATATCCTCCACAAATACTTTCACTATCTGCCAAACGCCATTAACAGGACGTTTTTCCTTTGCTCCAATATCATACCCTTCTGTTCTTTTGTCTTGCCAGGAATCAAATACACTATTTTTGGCTATTCCTATTGTTGACATGACATTTACAATAAACCATAAGCACTCCCGTATAGGTTTTTCCGCGTATGACCACAAAAGATTTGAAAAAGCTCCTGTAAGAACATTCCTTTTAAACCAAATACTATCCTCGCTCATCTCATACCAATGGGAAAACGTATCAGTAGCGTTCAATAAAGGAATGAAATAGCACCCGTCCTCCATAAAGAGTTTGCTTATATCCCTTCCTTCTATTGTGATGGATTTTATGTTTCCTTGTGCTTCAAAAGAAGATATACAGGTATCTACAAACCCTATCATATCCCAAATATTGTTTTTAGCTATTTTGGAAACAGGAATTTCCAGATTCACTTGCTTTCCTAAATCCAAATCTCCCGTTGATTTTTCTTTTTTTAAACGTTCAAACCGGATAAAGACTATATCATTGTTTTGAATAAACTTTTCTTGAAAAGACTTGACCTGTGCTCCGCTATTAGAGACAAGATTAAACTGTTCCACAATAGATTCTCCAAAGGCAAAAGAACTTTCATTGGCATAAAAAGGTGATAGGAGGATGGTAAATTCTCCCGTCTGTTTTGATTTTGTCGTTACTACCTGCAAAACGTAAGGGGATAAGTCCATAACCTTATCCAAAGCCTTAATATATACCCATACCCTTACGTTCATGGATATTATCTTAGTATTTATCCCTGTTCCTTTGAGTGAGGAAGTTACACTTGTATCGGGCAAATATTCTTCATCACTTATCAGGCTTTCATAGTTTTCTCCCCAATAAGCCTTAAAACTTCCTTGTGATACAAATTGTCCTTCTTTTGCAGCTTTTGTAAGGGACAATGGCGTATCATCTTTCGGGCAGAACAAAGTTGTCCCTTGTTTTACATAAGGCAATGTACCGGAATCATAATCACTCTTATATTTCGCTTGTTCCTCTTTATCATAAGTCCCCCAAATAATATCAAGATTGGAAACCCCTTTTTCATTTTTTACTTTCAATAATTCGGATGGAGTATATTTTTTCTTCCCAGTAGGAACAACCTTTTGCCATACATCAATAAAATCCTGTATAGTAGAATACCTATACGCCGGAAGTGGGTATATTGGCGGTACGCTTGTTTTATTGTTATCTTTTTCTGTCATAGATTATTCCTCCGATCTAATCATCTTTTTAAAAAACGCTTCCATCATAATGCCTGGGAAATTCTGCAAAGCCGTTCTTGCTGCCGTTGCCGTAGCTCCATCTCCCCTGTCAAGAGCATCTTTATATTGTGTAAATAAATTCTCAACAGCAGTAGGGAAACTCGTTATGCTATTGTAGATTCCATTTATGGCGTTCAACATTTTGCCCAACCTGTCTATATTTGCTTCACCAATTCCAATCATTCTATTTTCATAGGTGGACATCATCTTTTCGCCAGACGTAACGGTTCTTTCTGCCGCAGTAGGTTCATATCTGTTTGTCGGATCGTTCTGCCTCCTAAGTGCTTGCCTGGATTCTTCCATTTTCTCAAAGAACTCTCCAAAATCAATATCCCTGCGCTCTGTTATCTTGTTGATGTCCGTATAAGAAAGATTTGTGAAAGCACCTCGCATCAAGTGACGAAGCATTTCAAGACTTCCTCCCGATATCTCCTTTAATGATTCAAGAAACCGCTTCATTATATTTTTATCCCCTTCGCCTCTTGATAAATCGTCCATAGCAGCAAGAACCTCGGAAGGATTCATCGCCCCTGTAGCCTGTTGAGCAGCACGGAACAAAAGAGTTTGAGTTACATCATCTTGTGAAATACCTTGTCCCATAAAAGCCTGCTGTACGCGCTCCAATTGTCTACCTTCCATTCCAGTCTGCAAACGAACAGCACGCATGATAGAAGCTATGCTTGCTGCATCTATTTCACCTGTACGGGAAAGAATATCGTCAGCAGAACGAATAAAAGTAGTCATGCTTTCATCCATCGTAGAAGCAATCTCACTAAGAGGAATTTGAAGCTGTTTCATTGTCTGCTCAAATGAACGGATAATAGCAGATGAAGAAGCTGTTTGTCCTTCCTCTGTACGGGCAAAACGCATCGCCCCTTGCATTCCCATTACAGTACGGTCACTAAGTCCATACAAACGCTGTACAGCCATCAAACTTTGTGTTTCTGGTACGGGCGCAACTGTTCCCTCTTTTCCTCCGGCGGCACGGATAAGTGCAGCACGCCTTTGAATATACTCTCCTACATTCATTCCAAGAGCACCAGCAGCATAACTACCTTCTCCAAAGGCTGTGCGCATGGCTTGTCCTGCGGAAACGCCCATTGTCTGCGCATAAGGTATGGTTCTCTTTTGCGCTTCCATAGCCTTTTCAACAGATGTAGTGAAAATTCCCGCCATGACATTGGCGACCGCAGTGGTTACACCGCCTAAAAATCCCCCTACACCAGGTATCAAAGAAAGACCTTCTCCCACAATTCCGCCCAAAGAAGATATAAGTCCTCCACCCATAGCAGCAGGACTTTGGAATGTAGCTCCAACGCCAGAAATCACTCTTGTGGCAATGTTAGTAGCTGTACTTCTGTCACTTCCTCTTTGTACATTTTCCCTTCTTTCTCTTGTAATAGGTGTTTCTTCTCTTGCTGGCACTGGTGATGGTGTGGGCACTGGAATAGGCTGTATTCCCGATCCACCCACAGAAGAAGTTCCTCTTTGATTGTATAGAGTTTCATTAATAGAAAAGACACCTTCTTGTATTCCCTCTAAAGCACGTGCTCCTGCTTGTACGTTTTGGAGAATTTGCTTTGTTATATCAGACAAATCACTATTACCGGAAGAAATGGCTTCCACAATATCACGAAAGCCTTCTTGATTTACACCAAGCAAAGCTGACAAGTCGATAGCTCTTGTTCCTCTATCTTGATAGGATTCACCTCTTTCTCCCGAAATGTCCGCTTCCGGTTGCTTTTTTCTTCTCCTTCGTGTAGGTGCTGTAGTCTCTTGTTCCTCTCCTTCCGGTTGTGGAGTAGGCTGAACAACTGGACGTGTAGGTGCTGTAGTCTCTTGTTCCTCTCCTTCCGGTTGTGGAGTAGGCTGAACAACTGGACGTGTAGGTACTGTAGTCTGTCTACCCTTTTCAGAATTTTGCTGTCCCAAAAGGTTCAATTGTTCCCTAAGTTGGTTAAGAGCGTCGTTCTGCTGGCGAATAATGTCGTTGTTGTTCTCGACTATTCTTCGCTGCATATTCTCGACATCTCTCCCGACCGACCTAAGTTGAGAGACATCCACCGACACCCTAAGTCTTTTTTCGTTATCAGCCATCTTTCTCTTTATTTTCTTTTGCCTTCTGTTCCATCTCGATCATCTTAAACATCTGATCTTCATAGAAGGCAGTGTCCTGTTCCGAAATTTCCCCTTCTGGTGCTTTTAACCAATCTCCGATATTGGGGATATATTCTTGCGCTCTTTCCTCTTTTTCTTTCTTTTCTTGACTAAGTTCATAAAATGCCTTTTCTTCTTCGAACTCCATAAGTTCAGTAAAGAAATCACACTTCTTATGTTCTTCCGAAAGAAAAGGAATATTGTGCTTGTTCCTAAACCACCTGTCAATAGGGAAAGTGTTATTCCATTTTATGACGAAATTCCTATATTCTTCCCGGTTCATCAGTCCACAGAAGAAAGTATTTTTTCAGCCTCTTTCAAGAAAGGGAACACCTCATTCATGTAAATATCGCTGATCTCCTTAAAATCTTTCAGCCCAAGTTCCGAGAAACTTTTTACCTTCAAATCCGCAACCAACTGCGGACAAAGAACGGATAAAGTTGCCTCAACATCAATCATATCCAACGCACGCTGCGCTGTAATAGTAGGATTGCCAATCAATGAGTTGTAACTCCCTTTCCCCAGTCTTTGTTTGTTTACTTCGATCTGGTAATACTGTCCTACATTAGGAAATTGAATTTCGTACTTTCTTCCTTTTACTGTAATTTCTTTCGTATTCATACTTTGTTTTGTGATTAATTGATTGATATATGCAAATATAATGATAAAACAGAGAAAGCAGAATTTTCATTCCGCTTTCTGAAAAAATTACTCATTCCCTTTCTCTTTATTTGATTCAAAAGAAGTCCTTATGATTTTACTCATAGAAGAATCAAATTCATCACAAATTTCTTCTTTTGAATTTTCTTCAAATTCTGTCTGTAACTGAATAGGAGGTGTTTTGTATTTCAATTGGAACAGATCGTCAAATTGTTCTTTCGTTTGAGAAACAGACATCAATGTTGTAACTTCTATAATCTGCTTCTTCAAATGTTCTCTCCCTATTTCTGGTGTCAAAGATTGATGCCACTTATATTTCCAATTCCCCTTTGAAGTTTTGCCCGTTTTTTCTTTTATTCTATCTACAACACCCTGCGGAAGCAATTCATAAATATATTTGTTTGTTAGCTTTCCAATAAAAGAAGGCTTGTTTCTAATATATTTAGGGATAAATGGCAACCCCCATAAACGATATATATTTTTATAAAAATCATCTGTAAAAGTAAGTTGCCATTTCAATATTTCGTCCGATATATAGGCGTTAAGGATTTTTTGAAGCTCAAACCTCTCTCTGTCATATTGATAACCTGTAGCTTCATCTACCAAAGATATGATTCCAACCTTGGCAAAAGACCGAACCAAAATTTCACATTGATCTGCAATTATTTTTTGTCTGTCACTCAATTCAATATGCTTTCTTGCTTCAAGCATTCCATCACAAATATCCACCAACACAGTAGCTTCATATCCATTTACCCTTTGATTCCCAAGATAGCAATCTAAAGGCTGAAATCGTCCCGGCTCTAAATCTCTAAAAATAAAAGGCTTAACTGTAGAATTGTTTAAAAAAGTAGGCAATTTCGTCCCACCTTGTTTTTCGTCCGTTATTCTTAAAATTTCTTGCATACCTCTCCCCGACAAAACCCTCATTCCGTTTTCAAGAACATAGCAAGAAATCGACATACCGCCTAATTGCAGAACACCTTTACACTCAATCTTATTAATCATATCATTTACAATTTGAATTAGTTAAACAAAATTTTATTCGTCTCATCATCTCCCAAGCTGTTTTTTGAGTTACTTCCAATTTTCTGCCCATTTCAACAGAATTTATTGTATCATCGTACAAAACCAGCCACAAAGCCTTAAACCACTTTATAAGCGGAATTGATGTCTTAAAAAAGATAGTTTTCGTTTTTACATCAAAAGCCTTATTTGTATCGCAACAAATATACTCATTACCACGAATCCTAATCTTAGCTCCTCTACTATAAGGAGAAATAGGATAAGAATCTTCCCATCTAAGGGCTTCCAAAAATCTTACGCAACTTTCTTCTGTAGGAAAAGCAGCATCAAGATCAGCTAAACTTTTAAATCTACTACTCATAATAAATTGAATTTTTAATACACGCCACAAAGATAGTAAAAATTACAATCCAAACAAATAAAATAATAATAATTTCTAAAAACAAAAGGTGGACAAACGCCCACCTTCCTTTATTATGAATAATAAGATTGAATGTAATTGCTTCACAGCAACGAAGCAAATATAGCAACTTATTTTATTCTTACAAAATCAATCCAAAGCCCTTATATTAACAAATTTTATAATTTGCGTTATTAAATACTGTTAATATTCAGCAGTTACTATAGGGTGGAGGTATCTGATATTAACATTGTAACTTGAAACAGATTGCTCCTGTAACTGCCAATTCTGATTCTCAATGAAACACGGAGTTAAAAGGGCAATCGTCTGTCCTGTCGGATCAACCTGTGTTACCATCTTACGAGAATCATCAAAATTCTGTACCAATTTCTTATAGATCATGATAGAGAACCCTTGTTCTGCAAATGTAAGAGTGTCCAAAACCTCCTGCAAAGTCCCCAGACGGTGAATCATCGCTTCCACTACCGGAGCCTTGAAAGACAAAAAGAACTGATCTACCGTTGCCGAACATCTATAAGAAACCGGCGGAATTTCCTGAATAGGCAAACTACCCAATCCCTGTACATCCACACGGTTGATTTGTTCCTGTACGGTTATATTTCTAACAAAACCGGCTGTTTCGTTGCCGATCTTGATATATGCCATAGGTGCACTGAATGTCTGCATAATATCTATGTTTTAGAATTATTATCCACGAATTAAGAAGCCTGTGAAGAACAACTTGTTGATTTCATTGTTAACAACGATCTTGTAGGTTACAAACCAAGCATCTTCCTGTCTTGTAACAAGAACGTCTTTGAATGAAAGTAATAGGTTATCCTGTGCCTCATTTGCCACTCTCGATTGCAAATAAGCAACCGTCCAGTCTTTCACCGCACCGGCAGACAATGTATTGACGTTTACACCGTTTTCCTGTCCCAACAAGTCAATAGAAGCGTTTACAACCAATTCCTTGTTGATTTGAGCAACGATACGCATAAACTGAATGCTGTGGCTCTGTCCGTTTGAATTGAACAACACTTTGTTGTCCTGTAAAGTGTTTACACCTTGTAATACGACAAAGTTGTTCGTATAGTCATTGTAAACCGTCACAAGCATACCAGCATTCAAAGCCTTTGTCTTTTCCGTATCGTTCAAAGTGTGCTTCAACTTGTCGATACCGATTGTCTTGTTTGTAACCGGAATATAAGGCGGTTTTCCTGCCGTTCTACCCAAAATACAACACAAGTTATACATTACTCCCCACCAGCGTGTTTTGATACCTGTAATACCGGAAGTCATGCCTGCACCACCATGTACCAACTGAACCAGCTCGCTATTGAACCCTTTCGCCAAATCAAGAGATTTAGAGAAATTGGCAGCATCGTCATAACCTCCCACAAACAAGAAGTGGGTGTACTTAGCTTGGCTGTTCATGTGGGAAATGTACTGGCTCTGCAATGCAGAGTTTGCATTGTCACCAAACTGATCCATGAGAGCAAAGCTATAATCTAACCCTACAATTGCTTCCATCACTTTCGTCATATTGTCAGCATTATAAGTTTCAGTAGCTCCCTTTGCCAAGAAATAAGATTTACCAGCCAATACAGTAGTAACGTCACTTTGAGATACCGTTCCTTCTCCTTGTACTTTCGCATTTTCTGTCAGAACAAACAGGTTAGCAAAATTGGAATCAGATTTAGCCCATTCAAGCAAAGTCCCAATCTTGTCAAATTCCGGTGACTGCAATACCAATGTAGGTGCTGCTTGATCTTCCGGTGTTTCTCCAATAGGATAGCCATCTTCTGCATATCCCGTGAAAGAACCGACATAGAATTTCATGATCCATTTTGCCGGATCGTCTACGCCTTTCACAATAGATACACCATAACCGGTAATCAAATTACCAGCTTCGGATAGTTTACCGTTTGCTCCCAAACCTTCATCTAAAGTCTTTACTTCAAACGTACCACCTGCTGTAGTAGCAAAAGTAATAGTTGCAGAAGTAGTCTTAGCTGCCCTTACATACAAAAGTTGAGAGATACCTGTAGAAGCCGGGTTTGTGTAGTCTGGCGTAAAAAGACCTTCTGCAATCTTCCAGAACATGCCTCCCTTTACAAAAGAACGAAATTCTGCAAGGGTGTCAAACGTATAGACTGAATCCAATCCTTGAAAGTTTTCTCCATCTATACCAGAACCACCACCCCAATTTGCACCATAAACGCCCGTATCAATTATGATTGCCTTTCCGTAGTCCAGCGTACGAGAAGGGCTTGTTTCCGAGGTCGTAATTCTTGAATAAACACCCGGCAACGTAATTTGCTTATTATTGAAAATAAAAGATGTGGCCATAATTTATTAATTATCAATTGTTTATATCGAATTTATGTAACTTTATTTTATTTATCCTCTCCAAATAGTCGGAAGGTAATGTTGATCTCTTTTCCATATTTTCATACTCCCACAATGGTTGAAGATTCAAATAATGGTTAGCAATAGACATACCTTCTTCTATATTGTCTCTATATTCTTGACAAAAATAAGACAAAGGTATGATATGGTCAATATTCCACTTCCCCTTTCCATTGCCTCTATTCTCCCAAGTCATACCATCTTTAAATTGAGACTCAATATGAATAATTAAGTCGGGAATAGAGCAACCAAGAAAATCAAGATTTCTTTTCCATCCGTACAAGAAATATTCTCGAATAGAATCTCTTAATTTTTTCAAATATTTCTGCTTCGTTTTAAAAACAATATCTGTTTCTAATTTATTTTGTTTCCATTGTTTCAAACGCCCACTAAGCCTATATTCTATATGCAGTTGCTTATGATAATCCTTTTTGTCTTTATAAGTATCTTTTGCTTGTTTTGAACGGCATTCCTTACAAACACAGTCAAATCCCGTACTCGACGTTCTATGGACATAAAACTTACTTCTTTCCTTTTCTTCCCCACAAACAGAGCATACTATCTTGCCTTCATAAGAAAGTTCTCTATTTCTTTCTCTATTTTTATCTCTACTTTCAGCAGCACTTTTGTTAGCACACTCCTTACAATACCCAGATCGTCCGTCTACATGAGTTTTGCTTTTTCCAAAATTATCAATAGAAAGCTCTCTACCACAACAAGAACAAACTTTAAACTCTTTAACTACCCTTTCTTCTAAAGGAATATTTTTTATGACAGACAATCTTTTGCTTTTCTTCAAGTCAGCACATTTCTTACAATAACAATTCAACCCATCCGGTTGATTCTTTTTCTTATAGAACTCACTGATAGGCAATTCTTGTCGACAACAAGAACAAACTTTTGTCCCTTTTTGAAAGTCTGCTTTCATATTGTACCAAAATTACACCCTCAAAGGTAATCATTTTTCAATCAACGAACTATCTGAACCCCACAATTTCTGATTCTACACCTGGAAGTCCGTCAATAGAAGTCGGGTCACCAAGAGCAATGCTATCCACTTGATTCACTTTCCCAAAGATGATCTTTCCGAGTAAAGACGTATCCACCAATCCCGGTACTATTTCTTCTGACGATAAATCAAGTCCGATAGAACGAATGAAAATAGGTGTCGGCATCAGATTGTTTTGCATCATAAGCTCCTTCATGGTAAATTCTATTTTAAGGAACTGTGAAGCCAAAGTATCCCAAGAGCCAAGTAGTAATGCGTACAAAATCTCTGACATCAGGATCGATTCGTTCATGTTTACAGAAAAGCACATGATTTCCAATCCGTACTGTCTTGTGTCCCTGTACATAGGAACGCCACCCATAAAAGATTCTATTTTACCTATGGAATTGGCAATGCCACCTGTTTTCCCGGGTTCACGAATAATGTATGCCGGCAGCCCTGTTTTATCTTTCGGATATTCCAAAGCTACCTTTATGTTGTTCGGATTTGTTTCCTTTCTTAGAAAGATATTTTTTGCTTGTTCATAGTAGTTGAAAGAGCCGTCCTGTGTATCTCCCAACACTTTGTACAAGAAAGAATCCTTTTCGTTTTCCTTGCTTTCGAAGTCCGTTTGTACATACTCCAAACAACTTTCTACAATCTTTTTTATCTTAACTATCTGTAACATAATCAAATAGCTTTTAAAAATTCGTCAATCACCCTATCCGCAACAACATCTATCTTTGCTTGTTCAAGAGCTTTGTTCATAAGTTTATATGGAACAATACCGCCATTCCACCAACTATTAGGATCAGAGTTTTCACTCACCCTTCTCCATGTAAAGTAACCACTTCTCTTTTCTTTTTCAGTAGAAGTAATATTTACTTTAGTCAAACCCTGATAAATAGGAGCTTTGTGCATGTAAGCCGGTTTGTTTACACCCAGCCTATTTATTGCTTTTCTTTCTCCAATAGCACTATCTTTAACCGACAAATCCATAAAAGAAAGCCTTCCTGTCTTCTGAACTGCGTTATAAATTTGTTGCGGCATTATAGAAGCAAACAATCCCGAATCCGCTACAGCTTCCGGCGTTGCATGTCTAAAGGGAATATCTATATACCAACCTCCATCCTGTGCAATCTTTCTTTTTGGGGAATTTCTAAAACCTTCCTTTTCATCAAAAGGCGGCTGTCCCTCTTCTATCATCAAAGGAATAGAAGAAGCCCTGTTTGCCAACCCGAATGTGGCTGACAAAGGGGATTCCCTTTCAATGAAAACTCCCCTTTTATATTCATTCCTTGTAGTACGAAGCTCCCTGTTTATCAGATTTTCCCACCTAAGCTGGTATTCAGTTATAACGGCATCTATAATAGAAGAACCTAAAAACGTAGATTGATCCTGTGAAAGATCAAATTCTTCCACCAAATCGCTTAAATCTATGTTGATAGGCACTACCATTACTCACTCACTTTCATTTGAATATTGTCGTTCAATATAACTCCCGATCCGTCAAAATTAGGCTTTTCAGACACAATCAAATGTGTTCTTCTTGCCACCGCTTGAATAGGAAGCCTTGTTCTTTCCAATTGTCCCGTTTCCTTGTTTTTCTTCCAAGAAGCCCGGACTTCATGGGGAAAATCCAATACATGAAATTCCAATTGATGTTGATAATAAATACTTACAACCGGATTTAAGGACATATTAGCCGTCAAAATTACGCAATAAGGGTTTGTATCGCTTACCTTGTAATCTGCCGGAGAAAGCTGTCTCAAAGGCTCTGTAGACGATTCAAACACATGTATGCTATAAATGCTCAACGGTTTGTAAGTCGTGAACACAAAAAAGTTCTCCCCGTCCGTCCTTACAGGTAAATTTTCACTAAAATAAGAGAACTCTTTTAAAATTGTGATCCGGTCAAAATACCCTAAATTGGGTTTATCAACATCTGTTACCGTTACGTTAATTGTTCCTATCAGCTCTTCCGACCAACGTTTGTAACTATTATCCCCGTTTATGCCGGTTATAAGAGCATGAGTGTTTGTAGGATTGATATAGAAATAACCTGTGCCGAAACAGTTCTGACAATCCACCAAAGGCGCATCCGGTGCGTTACAAGGACATCTCAATGCCTTTTCCAATATCACCTCATATCCTTTCAAATAAACAGCAGAATCAAACTCTGAACGTATAAATTCAGGACTTGCATTACTCAAAGGTGGAACCGGTGTTTGTAAAATACTCTTTGACATCTCTTACCTCCTTACAATACCATAAGTCTAAATTCATCGTACACGAGCTTTATCCGCCCTACAGTTTCCTCTATTTCTTTTTGGTACTGTTTCAGACGTGCCCCGTAACCTGCATTTTCAGCAGAAGCAGTAGAGTTGATAGACTGTCTTAGTCCGTCTATTTCCAAGTGCATGGAAGCTATGCCGGGTAAATTGAATATCATATCCCCAGCAATATTAAGCGGGCCGAACGAAGCAAGTTTACCAACAAGATTAATCAAATCGGCAGGCATTTTATCCAAATCAAAACCGGTTATATATTGGATGTCCCAATAGTCCGGTATGTTTGTAAACCGTTGAAAACCTATCTGCGTAGTCATTCCGGTAAGAATAACATCTGCATTTGCATTAACCGAATTTGCACCGGTAGGAACAACGCTCATTCTTCGTTTCCCTATCCCGTCCATATCCTTAGCACAAGTAAGCCAACCTTGTGGATAAATGATCTGCTCCATCTTATTGAGCATACCTGTAAGTGCAAGTGGAACTCTTACCGGACAGTTAGTTTGAATGATAGGAAATTGTTGGAAATAATCTGCCCTGTAATAAGAATGTGTTTCCGATTCAACCAATTGTTTTACAAATTTAAGATTGAAATAATTCTCGATCTCTCTCTGAGCAGCACTCAAATAAGTTCTAAGCGATTCGTCAGAAAAAGAAGTCCCCGTACCGGCTTGTATAGTAATACCGTACAGGTAATTGTTCCACATCTCCGCAACGGAAATGACAGAACCCGTATTTTTCTTGTACTTTACTGTAAAAATCAGTTGTCCCGGCATAGCTTAAACGTCTTTTTTTACTTTTTGGGTAACGCAATTATAGCATCAATCAGTTCGTCTTTCTGATCTTCTTCTTTGAATCTTCCGGCTTTCTGCTTGCTCATTCCGTTTTCAATAGCAAGCGCCTTCAAATCATCAAAAGTCATTTTAGACATATCTTCCTTTAAGGAAGCAATTTCTTCTTCGGTTGCTGTGTTTTCTCCGACGGCGTCTTCCACAATTTCCTTCGGCTGTCCGCCATTAGACAATCTTTCAACCTCTTTTTTCCACACATTCAAAGACTGTTCCAACTGTTCAATCTTTTTGTTCTTGTCTTTGATGATACCGTTCAAACGAGCAATTTCAAACTCATATTCTTCTTTCAGAACTTTAAGAGCTTCATCGGTATCTTTTTCAGCTTCCGTTTTTTCTTTTTCAAGTTTTTCCGCTTCTTCTTCCAAAGCAATACCAGGGAAACCTCCTGCCTTGATAAATTCCCAAGTTTCATCTTTTACTTCGGCTTTTCCGTTTTCAAATACAACAAGTTCGTCTGAAAATTGGATAGAAGTGTTTTTGTATATTGTTGATACGATCTTTTTCATACGAAATATAATTTATTAATAAATAAAATAGGGAAGGAAGGCGTTATAAAACCTTTCCTTCCCTTTATTAATTTGCCAAGACAAACTGTCTTTAAGCACCCAAACCTTCGTCACCTATATTGATAATACGGCAAATCTTAGCCGGCTGGTACAAACACGGCGTACCGTAGTTCAAAATAGCAAATCTACGAGACGGTGCAGTGATAGCAAAGTCAAGTTTGCGAGTATCACCGAATTGTAAGTATTCGTTGATCTGGCTGTCGTTGTAGTAAATCAAAGCAGACTTCGTACCTGCAATGATACGGTTACGGTCACGTACTTTTGTTGCAGCAGCACCATCATACCCAGCAGCCAGCATAGAAGCCGGAATAGTGAAGATAGGATAGTATTCTGTCGTATCTGTCAAAGCAGTTACTTTCTTAGTACGGTAAACAACGTAGCAAGTAGGAGCATATGCACCTCCAACTGGAGCTGTCCACTGCAAATCTACAGACTGATTAGCACCAACTGCCAAAACATTATCTGTTAATTTCAACGGAGCAGATTCGCCATAACGGTTCTTTGCTGTTACCAAGTAACCATAAGATCCGGCATGTAACACAAAATTAGTCTTTGCATCCACAACAGCAGCAGACTTAGTGCCACCTGCAACAGGAATACCCGGAGCTTTCGGAGAAGTAGCTGTAGCAGAAGCCTTGATCGGACGACGAACGTCAAAGAACTTGTCTGTTTTAACAGCAACCTTACCGAACTGCGTCATGATGTCATTTACAGACTGTCCCATTGTTGCGCCTACAACGCTGTTAGACATGCCAACAACAACACGTTTTGATTCATGGAATTTCTTCACATAGTTGTTGAACACAACCGGTGCAGAAACGATACGGTCGATATAACCGTTGTAAACGTTTACAACGCGATCAGCAGCATCTTCAACCAAAGCATCAGTCAAGATACCATTCTGTGCATCAATCACAGCCTGTGAGCCATAGTAAGCATCCAAAATCTGTTCTGTGCTCATACCTTCCGTAGAACCACGGTCAGTAGCAGCTACACCCATCATGTGCTGACGGAAGATGCCATCAAACTGTTCTGCGATACAAGTAGAATCAGCATCCGTCAAACGAGTGTCAATCAAAGTCAAAAGCAAAGTGGTCTTATTCTGTACCTCACGAGTGTACATGTTCATACCACCGGCAAGTTTAGCAAGCATAGCCGGATCAGTTACCTGTCCTGTAACGCCCATAAACTTAGAGATGATTGACTTACGGATGTATTGAGTATCTGTTTCTTCCGGTGTTTCACCTTCAAGATTGAAGATACCGATTTCTTCACCGTATTTGTACAACTGGTTGTACTGGTGAACCGTATTTTCGATTCTCTGTTTCGGCATTTCATTGTAAACAACCAACTGGTTCAAACGGTTAGCCAAAACCTTGATATAAGCATCCAAAGATTCAACTTTCAGGCCACCACCATTGTTAATCTGATCGTTATATTGCATACCGGTCTGTAAACCGGCTTCCATTGCTTTCAACACATCGGCAACATTGCCAGCACCGCCAAAAGCAGCTAAATCATTATAGTTATACAAGTCCATCTTTCTATAATCTTTATATTTATTCGATCGAATTACGTCTTACTTCTGGAACTTGATATTGTACTTTTCGTACATGAATTTTGCCAAATCCTGTCCAATGGTTTCAGCCTGACTGTCTGCCAAGAAAATCAGAGCATCATCACCAATTGACTTTTCAAGTTCTTCACCGGCATTTTCAATAGCCTTGTTGATAGCAGCCATTACCAAAGGGCGTTGTTTTGTAACAGAGAGAAGTGTCTTGCCATCTTCGTCCACTTCCGGCTTCATGGATTTCTCCAAAACAGCAGAAGTCTGCACTCCCTTAAAAGAAGGTGTCTGTGCGCCAAAAGATTCCAAAGACTTTTCAATGTTACCAAAACGTTCGTTCATGACTTCTGTCATGCCCTTAACGATATTAGCAGCCAAAGAAGCACCGAAAGCCTTCATGTCATCCATAGAGAAAGATTTCTCAACTTTGTCTTCTTTCTCTTTGATGTCCTCTTTCAAGTCCTTCTTGTCTTTTTTATCCTCTTTTTCGTCCTTCTTCAAATCGTCAATGTGCTTTTCATCATTGCCGATATTCTTGTCCTCCTTTTTTTCGGATTCTTTCATTTCGGCGACACTTTTCGATTTTTCAAAAGTTACATCTCCGTTTGCTACCATAGTAGCAATATCTTCTGCACTGAAACCAGAATTTTCAAGTGCCTTGTATAACGGATCATCTTTAAATTCTTTTACGTCTACCATAACATTATGTATAAAAATTATTGTCGAACTTTTTCTACGAATGTATCTAAAACACTTTTTTCAACCCTACCTTCTTGAACTGCACGATAAATCTCCCAAAAAGAATCAACATCAAAAGAATGTGATTTTTGAAAATTCACCTTGAAATTATTGTCAATCTGGACAAGTCCGTTTTCTGTACAATATTCAAAAAGAATAGTTGATTTTTGTATTTCCAATAAATCATTCACACTACCACCCTTACTTTTTTCAATATCCAAATAGGTCTTAGTGTTGACCGGTGTCATTGTAAGGGCAATGTTTGTAATAAGAGCTTTTGTCACTCTTTTGGGATTTTTCTTATCCCGTTCCAACGCCTTACCTTCTACGCTCATACCCGGTTTTCTTGTCGAACCCGATTCTTGCATTTCAATTGCCTTATCCCAAAAAGCACGGGCTTCCGGCGACTTTTCCCACAATTTACCTTTTACAAAAAACTTATTGTCTTTCACATAGGCTTCAATAGGTTCACCAATCCAAAAACGACTTTTGTTAATAGGTGAACGTGTGGGCAAATGATCGAGGTTAAACAAACCGGATTTCAAAAATCTATCATATATAAACCCGGACGGCTCTAAGACTTCTTCTTCATCATCTTTTGAAGAATCGGAAGCGACACCGGAAAATACCATGTTTGCGTATGGAGATTGTTGCTCTGATACCGCGCTTTTGGCTTTCTCCAAATCCAAATCTACATATAATTTAAAACTATCAAACATTTTGATTGGTTGAAATTGAAATAAACGTATTTATAACACTCAAAAATACTGCAAAATTAGAGATAAATCACAATAACCCAATATTTTAACTTTTATTAATAATTATCATAATCTACCTCTAAACTCCTTAATGCAATTGCAATCTATATTTAGACTGTTTGAGTGTTGCAAGAAAATCATCAATCCAGCTTACCTCGCCAATGTATTCATCCTTTTCAGCAAGTTCTTTTCTGAACTCAATCGTTTTGTCGAATATCATTTGGCAAATAGCAACCGGATCATCCTCTTTCACTTCATCCCCTTGGATTTCCCCGTCTTTGAATCGTCCGAATCCCGATTGCCCGGCTTCCGCAATCTTATCCTCAAATTCTGAAACTTCTTCTGAAAGTTCATCGAGGTAAACATGTTTGGAATTATCTTCCTCTCCCCAATGAATATTTTTAAGACGTGTTTTAGCACCTTCCAGAAAATTGAGATAAGTGTTGAAAATACTCTTATCGGTCTTTTTGGACTTTTCAATTTCTTCGGTATTTCCGTTTTCAACAGACAATTCATCTTCTGTCGATTTTCGGATGTTTTCTGTTTTGGTAGTGTTTTCAAGGCGAAACTTACCGTTCCATTTCCACTCTTGTTCCCCGTTTTCTTCTGTCTTAATAACAATAGAAAAAGGTTTACCAAGACAAGTTACCTTTTGAAGTATGCCTAAAAAATCAGCAAACTTATCTCCTTTTCCACCATCATTATCAGAGAAATTCATATGAAACTCACCGTAAGTATATTTATTAGGCTCTTCTTCTACCTCAACTTCTTTTTCTTCGTAGATAGTTCTCTTGAAAGTAATAGCCTTTTCAATACCTTCCCCTACGCCATCCTCTGTACGAACAATGTTTTTTGTTTCGCCATCCAAAGATTCACGTTGTAATATTTGTGCGTCTGCCGTGTCCATAGTTTTTTCTACTTTCCAATCTTCCGGCAATTCATCTTCCAGATTAAGTTCCTTTGCCCGTTTCTTGATCCATTTCTTTACTTCTTCTTTCGGCATGGAAGAACTACCGGACAAACGAATGGCGTCTTTCAGATCCTGCCGGTTGCGAATAGGATACTTACCATTAGGCATTGCTTCTCCTTTCTTTGCCAAATCCTTTCTTTCTTCATGTGTAAAAGAAGTCTTGTTTGCCGACTTTTCAAGTTTTTCAGGATTTTTTTCACAATAGGACGTGAATATATCCTTTGAAATTTTACCCTCTTTGAAAGATTTCATCACCAACTGAAATTCATCCTGTACCTCAATACCAAGAATACGTTTGATGTTATCTTTCATGTCAAAAATAAAATTATATTGGTCAAGTTCGGTACGAGGATTAATCCATTCACTACCGGTTTCTTCCTCTCCATCCACAAGGATGTTTACAGGAGCATCCGGGTCAACAAAACACATGAAATAGTGAATTTCAATACCCTTTTTCTTGGGAATGTATTTACCGACCGGTATCAAAAGTTCTTCCGACATATCAATACCTGTTTCTTCAAACAATTCTCTTTTGGCAGCTTGCAAAAAAGTTTCTCCCGGATCAACGTGTCCGCCCGGAATACACCAATCATTTGAAACCGCACCCTTTTCTCCTACTCGATTCAAAATAAGAAGTTTATCTCCTCTAAAAACGAGCACATCTACAAATTGAACTTTGCCTTGTTTTGCCTTAAACAGATCGAAGTAAACGGATTTCTTGATCAAACCCTGTTTCCATAATTCCCGGCAGTTTCCAAGCTGACGAATATCCTTTGCCATTTCAGCAAATTCTTCGTCATTTTCCAACTTTGCAATGGATTTCTGGATAGAATTTCTTCTTTTATATACGTCCATCAAGTCTTTAGACTGTTGCTTTAAAAACTCATTAAAACAACTTTCTGCCTTTGCAACTGCATCAGCATCTTCGCTTCCTTTCAGTTCATCATACTGTGACTTCTGAATGGAATAGATTTCACCAAGTGAACTTATCTCTTGGCTTACCTCTTTTCCTTTTTTAAGAAGTCTTTTATATTCAGCTATTTTTTCATTTTGCGTCTGCAATCCGAGCAACGCTTTCAAGTTTAAACCCATATCAGAAATTATTTTGTTTTGTCTTTACAAATTGTCGCATCCGGCACACAGACATTGTCTGCAAAATAAAAGTCCGGTTTATCAAGTTCAAAGGTATAGAAATATTGCGAAACATTATCAATAGGTATCTGTATAATATTAGTTACCTTGCCCTTACAACCATTTTTAAGCATAAGAACGTCACCCGGTTTTATCTTATCTACCCTTTTTGTTTTATTATGACACAAAACATAAGAACCATCTACCACTCTATGCAAGGCATCTTCACGGTATCCCTTTTCAAGAGTTTCATCTTCCGTAACGTAACATATATCAAAAATGCGCGGAACAGAAGATAGTTCAAACTGTGTAACCTTTGCTACCCTTCTGTAACCAGTAACTGTTTTTATCACATTTCCTACTTGAATGTCCTTTATCCATTTTGAACTATCAATAGTAGGAATACTGATGTAACCAGAATTAAAAATCGTTCTTTGCTTTGTCATACCTCGAAATATTTTGTACCTACAGTTATTTTTACCTTTGACTTTCTCTGAACCCTCTTACTTTCATCCACTTTTTTAGGTTCAAATGACTGTGTTTTATCATCCCATTCATAGCCATCTGGAATGTAACGGAGATTACATCTGCAATTACCCGACAGACAAACCTTTCCGTTTCGTCTTACAATTAATGTATGGTATTTTTCCAATTCAACATCTCCAATCATACCATCATAATCAATTGTTTGAATATTCAAAACAGAGCATCCTTTGGCAGACAATTGGCTTATTCTCCAATTATCATGTTTAGACGTATATGTTTTGTTCTGTTTTTTATCAAATGCAATTACCTTGCCAAAATTCTTATAACTCGGCCTATATCCTAATTTCAATAGAATTTCCCCAATATCATTACACAACTTTGGAGAAGATGTAAGGTATTGGATTTCTGGTTTACAAACATAACCATCGTACACTTTAGGTTTTCTTTTGACACCATCACCTTCTCTAAATGCTGTCAAAAAAATATTCAAAAGATTAGGAGGAAGTTCTTTAATTTCTTTTGGTACAAATTTATCGTAAGCATGTCCAAATGATTTTAAATAAGTAAACAACTCCACTCTCTTTGTTATTGTTGCTCCTAAATACTCTTTGCTCCTAAAAGGATTCAATCCCATATTTGAAAGGCATTCAAACATATTATCCTTAAATTCTCCCTCAAATTGAGAAAAAACAACATAATTAGCGTGAGAATTGCTTGTCGCGCTTCCTTCTGAAAGAAAATATCCCATAAACTGGCAAAACAAATCTGCTTTGAACTTATATCCATCAAAACAAAAATACTCTCTTTCAATACCTTTCCACTTAAAACCAGCACATCTAAATGAACTTCCATTAGATAAATCATTCTCTGTTATCAACTGTAATTCTTTTAAATACTTTGTATTTACAGCATGATAGTGATTTGGAGTTGTACAAAGACTAAATGATCTATTTGTACGTTCTATCATCTTCCCTTTATAAGGCTGATTAATCCATCTAATAGCTTTGACCCATTCTAATTCCTCTGTTTTAGGATTGACCGACAGAAACAATTCATTCTTATTTAAAGATTGAAAAGATTTCCATCCTTCACTTGTAAAAACTTCTGTATCTTCTGAAAAACAATGTGGGTGCAAAGGTGACAAGGTTGCTTCCCAATCCTTTGATTTTCTACCTATATTAGTCCCATTAGCAATCAATTCAGACAAATCAAAAATAATAGGTTTAGAACCTGCGCCAGCCGTTGTGTAAGCATTAAGGCAATAGCGGCACGCTTGTGGCATTGTTTGCTTATATACCTTTGCATGAATGCCGTGCTCCTTCATTATCATTTGGGCTGTACCTATCTGAAAAATATTCTCCATTTCAGTAGCAACAATACGTCCCCAATCCCGGTTCCATTCATCCAACCTATGTCCCAATGAACTAACAATGGATTGTACGGATTTCCTTTTCAGAACACCTTCCGTCAATTCTTCCCTAATAGCCGTTTCCACTTCCCTCTCCCGTTCTGCCACTGCTATTTTCATTTCTTCTTCTGAAACGGTGGAAGAAAGAGAATCTTTTATACGTGTCCCCATTCCTTTTATATAAGAATAAGAACGCATGGCCGCAGCGTTATATTCTGCCTTTTCTCTTGAAGTTAGTTCCGGGTATTGTTCCTTTTCAACATATTGTTTTAAGTCGTTAAAATTAAGTGAAGAAAGTTGTGCAGGTGTAAGAATTGCCGCCAAACGTCCAAATATGAATGCTTGCCAATAAGGTGGTATTTTCAGAACTTCTGTCTTTAAATCAAAGCCAAATCTTTTCAGCATATCTATGTCTTCTTGGGAAAGATATTCCTTACCCAGCACATCGGCAATTACACGAGCAATACGATAATCGACAATGAAAAACAACTGCTGTATTTCTTCCGGTGTGAATAGCATACTTACTTAGATTTTTGTTCTACTATTTTCTTCGTCAAATCCATCAACATATTATTTATCTGTGTCGAGAAAATGACCTGCGCCATCCCTTCATATCCTTCTTGCACTTTAGGATAACGCATGGGATCGACATGATGATGTATATTTGACACCAACGGCATTTTCTCGACTTTTATGTTCTTTACATATCGAACGTTCACGATTCCCCCCAGTTCTTCTCAATGTAAGACATAGCAGCATCCATGATAGGATTCGAACTGAAAGATTTTTGTGTATCTTCCTTTTCTTCCGAAGCTATCTGACGATCCACTTCTTCATTCATCGCTTCTCCACCATACATAGCTTGTTGTAATTGCATTTGCTTTTGAAGCTGGTAAGATTGATTCAGAATAGTATCCGTTTCGGGATTGAATTTACGTCCAGAGTATTTTTCAAAAATATCCTCCAAACAAACCATACCGTTTTGAATTTTCTTAGCATCAATCTCAACCTGTCTTCCTTCATCTTCCGCATCTACACCTGTAAAGACAAACTCAAAATCTTCATCCAATTCTGATACAAGATAATAATTGATCACCTCTTGTAAGAACACAAGAATAGGTTTTAGTCCTTTGTCTTTTGAATGTTGTAAACGTTCCTTTTGTCCAGCTTGTCCAAAGATATTTGTCTGATCTTTGAATTGGAATCCAAGCTCTGACGGATCAATACGATAAACAGCACAAGTCATAACAAGTAGGAATTTTACCCACTCACTAAACTCCATATCACGGTTAGTGTTTTTAGACAGATCAACCCATTGAAGGTCTAAACCGTTGATAATAGGCGTTCTATGACTATTATGAGTGAGAATACCATTTGCAATAAATTGATGTTCATTGTCAAATACTTCCACATCATACATCTCAACCTCTTCATCCGTCTCTTCCAAAAATTTTACCTCAGAAAAATAAAAATCATTATATTCATAAGGCAAATCAAAATTCATTTTTTCGGCAACTTCACAAAGTCCGGTTTGCGATATACCATCATGTCCGATTCCTATACCTATCAATTTTCTTGACAAGTCTTTACTTATTTGATTTTCTTCTTTAAATACACTTCTTTTAAAAGCCTCTACCCTCATATCATTAGCAATCTTCTGCATCATTTTCGGGTGTAAAGAAAATGGCTCTTTATAATTTAACAAAGGAGACCTCTGTTTGTATTCTTGAAGAAAAGATATTTTTTCAAAAAAGTCTTTTCTATTTTTTATCAAAAGAAGAAAACCTCCTTCATGTGGTTCTTTATTCAAAGAAGTTTTTCTTCTAACATTTCCCTCTGAATATGTACATTGTATCCCTTCTGCAAGTAATAATTCTCTAAATTGTCTTCTAAGTCTATTGTCAACTATTGTAATTTGAGGTGATGTTGAATTTTTAGCTGTACTTCCATCCGCAGAAAAAAATCCTCTTATAAAAGCACATCTACATTCCGAAGAAACTCTGAATAACACTGGTGCTATTGTTTTTCCCTCACAGCTTGGAGTAAAACCCAACCCCATCAAAAATTCAAAAAATTGCTTATCGGCACATAGAATAAGAAGTTTTTCTAAAAGAGTTGATTTAAACCCATATCTTCTTTTAGTTTCTTCCGCTTGCTCTTCCGTTATTTTAATTCTTTTGATATAATTATTTATTCTATATTTATTTAAAACATTATGAATATATTCACTAATCCATATCTCTTTAATAGGATGAAAGAACAAAGATATTCTTCTTTTCTTTGGTTCGTTCTTACCGAACCAACCATCACCAACAAGCCAGCCTAAAACCTCATAAAAATCTGCTTCAAGTTCTTTTCCTTTATAATATAAAGTCAAAGTTTGAGGTAATGATTTTTTGTTAGATAAAACATAATCTCCTAATTTAATATCTTTTCTCTCTTTCCATTCTATAACTCCATTATCAGACACAACCTTAAATCTATGCTCTGGAGAAGATTCAATATACATACCATTAGCAACACCCAATTTGCATATTTTCTTCTTCTGCGTTTTCGTAATTCGAGCATCGACAAAAGATTTACCTGTCCATATCTTCACATCTCTATACTCCAATCCTTTTAAGCTATCTTCTAAAGAAATAAGTCCTTCGTTTTCTGTCACAATTTTAGTACTTCCGACCAGACAATTACGTGTACCCACCATCGTCTGCTGCCATGCCTGTCTGAACTCACTTAAAGAAGCCTGCGATATGTTCGGATTCTTAACATTGATAATTCCTTTAGGATTAGACCCTTTAGAAAAATACGAACCATTATATTCAAATCCCCACAAAATCCATGTCATAACGCTTGACAGTGTTTCCAGTTCAGATGTTCCGTACCCGTTTTTATATATGTTGGTGGATTTGTTACGGATACCAATACCCAGCTCCCAAGGGTAAAAGATAACACTTTCATGCGTAACAGGATGCTGCATGATCTGACCTTGCCAGCACATACAATATTTTGGTAAATAGCCTTTGAACCGATACTGCTCAAATTCTTCCCGGAACTTCGGATCGATACTATCAAGAAAACGTATCAAAGAAGCGTCTACAGCACGATAACGTGCCAGATTCCATGATCTATCCCTTACTATTTCAAATGCAAGCTGATCAAGAGTAAGGCTATCAAACACAACTTTTCTCCCAAAGTCTTGGAATGTATCAAATGATTCCCATTTGTCGTGAAAACCGCCTTCTTCCAAAAACTTTCTGATATAGCTAATTTTAATCTGATCTTCTCTTGAGCGTTCTGCACTTACCTTCTCAAAAGGATTCCTTTTCCTTCTAATAGTGTATCCTTCTTTCTGTTCATCCGTACTGAAATGGAGAAAGTTCTGAACCTGTTCGACACGGGTATTGACAACAGCCCGAACAACAAAGATGTCCCCCATTCTCCGAAGTACCTCAAACGGCATAGAACCGTAAAAGTTAGGGTCTTTGTAACCCCTTCCCGTATCGCTTGCTTCGTCCGGGTTGAAGAACACAGCCTTTACATCGTCCTGTCTTTGGTTGATGTTCCCCATGTAAAGATTAGCTTTCACCAAATCCCCCAAGTTGTCAGACCGGGACATCTGTTGTAATTTAGATTGAAGTACAGTAGGAAGAGTTTTTTGCAATCCTACAATATCTTCCAAAGAAAGGTTGGTCAGACCCTTTAACAGGTCTGACTTTCCTTGATTTTTATTTTTGTCTCTTTTCCTACTCACGTCAATAAAAAATTAGGCGGAAGTTCCTGCTGCCTGTGACAACGTAATTGTTATTTGCTTTGTTCCTTCCGATTGTTTTACAACTGCCGATCCTTCTCTCACTGCGCCGGTATTGACTGCCGCCACAACAGAATATTCCGTTGTCCCTTTGGAAAACCCTGTACCGGAAACTGTCGTTGTATAATTCACAGCCACAGGACTACCACTATTCTTTCCATTTACTGTTTTTTGTTTTGTAGAAGAAATGGAAAGCGTTTTTGTTTCACCCGTAGCAACAAATTCCACCCTTGAAGGATTAGAAGACAAATTATAAACATAAGCAACAGTTGCCTTCGGTTGGCTTAAATTAATCGTAATTGATTTTGCTCCCGACCCTTCCTGTGTCACAACAAGAGTCCCTGTTCTTCCGGTAGTCTCATTTGTATTTTCAGTAACAGAAACCGTATAATTTGCTCCCGATTGAGTTTTCAAAGAAAAACCCGTACCGGTTACTTTTCCTGTAGTGTTTACAGTTGTAGGAGCACCACTGTTTTTGCCATTCAGCTTCTTTTGTCTGGTAGAAGTGATTGTGACTACTTGATCTCCTGCTGTTGCTGCAAAAGTAAGAGTTGTCTTGTTAGCTGAAATAGCGTTTTCATAAGTGATAACAGATGCAGCTTGACTTAAAGAAATGGTTGCTGTTTTTCCACTCTCATCCTGAATGATTGTAGCTGTACCAGTTCTTTGTTTATCGGTAGGATTTTCTGTAGCAGAAATTTGACTTATCCCTGCGTTACCGGAAAACCCTGTTCCGGAAATTTTAATCTGAATGGCAACGGCTATAGGTTTTCCATAAGGCGCACCCTCCCGATATTCCTGCTTGCTGGAAGTAACGACAAAATTCTTGCTTTCTCCCGTATTGACAAAAGAAAGTGATTTTGTCTGCAATGTAAACGTGTATTCCGTTCTATCGAGAACGTTCACATAAACTATTTTTTCTTCTTCCAGTCCTTCGGGATAGCCAATAAGACCCAATCCATTCGCAAGACACCATTCTTTGAACTTACCAATATTATAGGTGACACCGGCATCAATTACAATACCAAGAGATTTATAATACTCGATATCACCTACCGTATTTTCAGTCACAAAGACATTCATCTGACTGTCAATACCATCAGTTATGACAGTCATTTGCTTGCTTAAATCTTTTGTTGTAAAAAGAAGTCTTAACATAGCTTCTAAAATTAATGAGCCACTACTTCGAACTTCTGAACACCATCATCAGACATAACAACAAGATTCAAATCTTCCTTTTGGGACAAGCCAAGATCAGCCAAAGAAAATTCCATAGGTGTACGTCCGTTTACTTTTGAAATAAGCACTTTCTTGTCACCTCTAATTGTTCCATAACGTCCAACAGAATCCTTTAACGTTACTGTATTGAGAAAATAAATCTCCACTTCTTTTTCAGCCGGAACAGTCGTAGCAATTTCCAAGATACAAATATTGCTACTATTCCAAGAAGCCTTTACAGAAACAATTTCATTCAACCCCTGCGGTTCAATCGTTAATGTAAGAGCATTGTTTTCAGCAAATTCTACCAACTCTTCATGCTGTACACTTTCACCGACTTTCCATTTCCAACCCAAAGCAAGAAAAGCATCACTTCCAGCTTTTTCATCTTCTGTAGCATTAGCAGAACCCGGAGTTACAACACCACGAGGTGATTCTGTGATAAACACTCTTTTTTGTTCACAAGAACCATCTGTGACAACCACTACATTAATTCCCTTATCTGTATCAACAAATCTATATAGTCTCATATCTCAAAAATTTTTAGTTTCTATACTTCTAAATAGAAGGAGGGTTATTCCTTTCCTTCATTTTCAAAAATCCGTTCTCATCAAAGTCCCTTAAATATTTTTTAATCCATGAAGGTACAAGATTGGGGTTTATCTTACCTGAATTTTCCACAATAGAAACAGCCTCTCTTACAATAAGAGCTGTACACATCAAAGACCGAAACCAAGTGAATGTTTCTGTAGATTGCCCATTGATTGTATATCCACCCAATACATGTGCTACAATCAGCAAGCAAGCATATACAAAAAGTTTAGTAAAAATCATTCCAATTCCTTTAGAAGAAAAATCCTTCTGTTTCAAATGGAATACCCAACTAACAAGTGTATCCACTACAATTAACACTACAAGGAATTTCAGAAACTCCCAATCTTTGAATATGTATTTTTCTATTAAGTCCACAATAGGAGAAAGGGGAATAGCGACAAGTAATGGATAACAAAAGCTACCCAAATAAGCCTTTAAATAATGTACTCTTTGTTTTCTCCCCATCACTCAATAAGGCTTACTCTTTCTTGTCAGTTTTATCGGATTCTGATTTCTTCTTTTGATACTCGGTATCTTTCTTGTAAGGCATTCCCACAATTCCTTTTCGGCGGTTTGCTGGAGTGTCTTTATAGAAACCCAATTTGTTTTTTACAGGAAGTCCGGTTGCTCCGGCTTTTTCGATTGTTTCTTGGTCGACATCCTTCCACTCAATCTGTGGTTCTCTATAATATACAACAGATTTGTTGAAATTTTCGTCAACCACAACAACACGATTCAGAGACACAAAGTCTATAGCTCCATGTTCCCTTTCAGTAGGATCAATACTTTTCACAACGTCAGAAGCAAAGTTTTTCACCTGTTCCAACGTATAAACCTCCCAGCCATTCTTTTCTGCAAGGCTTAAAAATTCGTTTATAGGAAATTCTTGTACACTCATGGACGTAATCATTTATAATTCAACACATACAAAAGTATAACTTTTTTCCTATAAAAGAACAATATATAAAGAAAAACTCACAAGAGATAATTTCATTGTTGGTGCGGCAACCTTACTTTTATCTCTTGTGAGTGCCGTTCTCCCTCCGCACAGGGATCAAAGGTAACGGCAGAGCCTTTAAAAGAAGGAGCTTACAGCTACGTTCAAAGATGCGGTGAACAGTGTTACTTCAAAAGAAGCCTTTCTCACGAGAAACCATTTATCTCACGACATCCTACAAGCCGCCATTTGCCCTACTTCGGGACTTATTCGTTAGGAACGATTCTTATAGGGGAGCCGGCACTTCCATACTTCACATCCGAATATGCAGCATTAACTCCTTAATTTTGGGAAACATTAAGGTCGTTCCCCATCAACCTCACATAGCCTTCAAAAAAGAAGGAGGGAAGCTATCGCGAATCACTTCCCAGCTTCAACTTTTTAAGCTATCTCATCTCGACTGCAAACATACAACTTTTGTATCCAATAATTGCAATTTTTGATGTTAAATATCCTTAATATCTATCCCACATGCAGAAGCTATCTGTAGGGATAGGTGCTTATATACTTCTTTACACCAAAAGTATATTTTCACGCTTCATAGGGACATTGTTGAAAGCATTAACACGTAATAGCTTCTAAAGAGGTCTCTCCACGTGCTTAAATTCCCGGTGCACCACCGGTATTGTTAGTAAATTGATGATTAACACAAACTGGTGTAAGATCACACTAATCACCTTGTTCTAAAAACTGGTATATAGTTACCTTAAGCAATTAAATTTAAGTTATCATATCTCCAATCTACAATATCACTAAACCTTTCTTCAATATAAGAATCTTCTTTGAAGAAAAATTTCAAACAGTCATCTGCCAAATCACGATCTTTAGAGGATAAAAGTTTTTCTATCCTTCCAAAGATGCCACCTACATATTCAAGACGGTCTCTGTTAAAAGTAAAAGTCGAAGAAAAATATCTCTTTTTCATTTGAGATTTAACGGCACGACCTCTATATACTTTTACCCATTCTTTTCTCCTTAGACTACTTTCAATAAATCCTTTTCTATATTTAGAAATAGAAGTAAGAATGGTACTAAAAATAGATTCCAATTCAAACATTGGCGGTAAATTGGTGGAATATGATTTAGTGCCGGGGTATTTCCTAATCATTTTTTCTTCAATGGTATCTTTTCTGTAGTAATCCTCTCCCCAAAAAAACTTCATTTTATGTTTTCTAAGCAAAAGTTGTGTCTTTGAAATACCCAATTCGTCAGCTTGCGTTCTGGAAGAAGTAAACGTAACCCCTTTGAAAAGTGGAGTTATGCCGTCTGACTTAACCAAAGTTTCCTTTTCTACAACGACAAAACATCTTCTCTTTATTTCGTCATAAATAGTGATAGCAATATCCATAAATTCAATACGAATATCTTTTTTCAAACATCTGCCAGCAGACATAAAACGAAAATCATCAAAAACTTCTGGATGTTTGTCTACATAATAATAGGCTTTGTCTCGATTAACAAAAGTAACCCTTTTAGACACCTTATTATATTTTATGTATTTGGAGTATTTTTGAAAAATACTTTCCAATTTCCTCCTTGTAATAGGATAAACGCGATCAACAGCTCTATGAAGCTCGGCAAAACTCTTAAATCTAAGTTCCTTTAAAGAACTAAGTTTTCGTGCTTTTGCTTCCCAATAGCAAGCTCTTTTGATCATCTGCACTTCTATGAAGTATTTTTTTGTTTTTTTGTTTTTATTATTCATTTGTGTTTACACTTTTCTTAACTGCTACAAAAATACAAACTTTTCTCAAAAGTGTAAACGCTTTAAGAAAAGTTTTTTGAAAAATTTCCAGAAAAGTTTGTATTTATCTGTCAAACAATAAAGTTTGTATCGAAAAACAATTTATCACAAGCTGTTTTTGATGATGCAAATATACAAAAATTGTAGATTTTGTGCAAACATAAAGGCAACAAAATGCAAACCGCCGGGCAGAACGCTCGCCTCCGTCTCGCGCGCCCGTAGGGTTTCCTCCCCACCCTCCATCCCTAAGTCTTGTTTTTCGATTTTTCCATTCAAGCGCGTATGCGCGTATTTTTCTTTCCCTTTTTCTCTTAATAGGAGTTATCGCTGTATCTTTTTTCATTCTTTTTCTCTTAATAGGAGTAATTATACTTAAATCCCTATTAATCAGGTGATTGGAATCCAATCCCGTTTGAGAAATTTTTCGAAAAACGGGTCTTTTTTATGAAGACTTTCTTATAATTTGAAGATAAAATTGTTTGTCGCCCAAACAATTCTGAAAATTATATTTGAAGAAAGTTTTTTATAAAATATATATTAGGACAATACTGTATATATATATATATTATAACATATTATGTATCAATAATATACAATGATAAGAAATATAGCGATAATATACGCCTATATAGAGCATACAAACAAAGAAAAATGGGTAGCAAATCAAATGACTGCTACCCACCCATCGAATAGTAAATAAGAAATTTGAAGAAACTGTTAAGGATTTGGGAAATTATGATTTAACACACTATGTCTGCTTTTGAAAATTTAGGTAGGAAGATATTTCACAATAGTTCCTACCTTTTTGATGATCAGAACTTAATTTACACATATACTATGATTAAAATTCTTGGTCTTTTGTTTCGTTTTCTACTCTTTTGTCCAAAGATACATCATTTTCGTATTCGGCAATCCTAATCATGCCGGGTTTTATTACAGTTTTGCCCTTTTCTTTAAAATAAATTATTTTGCCGATCCTTATCTCATTGTTTACTTTACTTACACGTTTTGTTTTCAAAAGAGTGATTTGGCTTTTTAGCTTTTTGTCTTTGTAAGTTTTTTTGACCGATTTCCATTCGTAACTTCTAAAAATACCATCACCTATTTTTAATAATAGCTTTCTGCCGGCAGAAATTTCTACCATGAGCAAGTCTTCGTTTGATACATTTTCTTCTTTGGGAATGATTTCTACATTCATATCTTTAGGAAAGAATCCAGATTTAAAAGCACCTAAAGCATCTCCATCCCAAATATAGTGTAAGAAAACTCTACCTTTCCCGTCTAAATAATAGGTCACTTTCCTATCCATATGTTTAGAGTTTATTTAATGGAATATCAAAATACACATATCTTCTTAGTCGAGGATCGTATATTCGAAAATCTGATTCCGATAAATGAAAATTGATTTTCGATATTGGTATTTCGTCTATTTTAATTATATCTTTATATAAATATTTTGAAGGTGATGTATTTGGAATATCTTCAATTTCTGCAAAGAAAAACTCTATTGTATATCCGGTGATGTCGTTTCCATCAACAAAAGCCATCTTATTCAACGCTCTGCGTTCCAAATAAGTTACATTAGGAGTAGCTGGTGAGACTTTTTCTTTGAAATAATAAGTACTATCTATTACAATCCCATTTCTCTTTAGGCGATATACTAAATTAGGTGTCCATCGTCTTTTTTGAATAGACGTGTTGTTGCTGAACTTGATATAAAAATAAGGACAAAGATCGTCTGAACAAGAATATCCGTACATAAACCCCATTCTTATTTCTTTTAAAGTTAAGCCTGTTTTTTCACGAAGTTCTTTTGAATGGTTGCTTTGGTAAAATTTTCTTTGGCCTTGTCCAAATCCACACACTGAAATAAGTGTAAATAATACACTGATAAAAATTACTCTTTTCATGTTATTTGTTGTTTTTAATGATTTCACGTTTGATGTTGTTGTTTGTGTCCTCTGTCAAAGGAACTGCTATCAGGATTGAGAAAATCCAAAATCCTGTAGACCAAAGTAGGTGTTCGATGCAATTTACCACATCGATCTTAAATAAGGTGATTATAGCCCCTAAAAGATTGTACAGGGTACAGATGGTCAGGATGGATGCGATAATGGGTTTACCGGTATAATAAAGCCCAAATCCGCCCCACATACAGGTCATGATAAAAGCCCGGAACGGCTTTTTCTTTCTTGCTTCGTAAAGCAATGCTTGCCTCTCTGTCATTTTTGTTTCCATACTTTCTATTAGTTTTTAATTATGTAATTGATCGTTGTGTTTTCTTCTGTACAAGATTGTGTCCAGAGTGAAGGGATTTCTATTTCCGTTTCATCTTCTACCATCATTAAATCTGCTTCAGATTCTTTATCGGAAACGAAAAACGTTCCAATTTCTGTAAAGGTAAATTTTTCATAATCATTTTTACTGAAAAATACTTTTGCCAAAATAGGATAGTTGTTGTTCGGATTTTCAAAAGAAATGATTTCCACTCTCCTACCATTTCTTGTGCAGACGGGTTTGCCTACTTTTGCTTCTTCTAAATTGAAAGGTTTCATGATTTGCTATTTTTATTGTTGTTACTTGATTGTGCTGCAAAAGTAATATCGTTTTTGTACAAAATGCAGTTTATGTCGTTAAATTACTTTAAAATGTAACATTTTAGTGTTACACTCTTGTTAATGGAAATAAAAACTCCCGTCCTTCAATAAAGAAGAACGGGAGAAAACATGAAAAATTGATTGTCTAAGCAAACGATTGGATCAACTTCAAGTAACACGACAAAGTTAGGAATTTAACGGGCGATTCCAACGAATTTTCATCAAATTCATAATCATTCAACCACTTTTCCAATGCTTCTATGTCAATATATTGCCACTTTTCCTGTTTTAAACACTCTGCAAGTGCTGGGAAAGTGTATTTCTTGTCTTCATTGAACTTTTTGCACACTCTTTTAAGGTAGCTTTTCCTTCCAGAATACCAAACATCACCGGCAGACGACATGCAGTAATAGGAGTTGTCTTTTCTTTTTACTCCGAACCGGGTAACAATAGGGAAATATACCCTATCAGCAAGAAAAATGAATGGAATATACCATAAACCGTATAAAAAAGTCATGAAGCCGTTCAATTTAGCTTCTGGAATGAATTTTTTGAGGGTTTTTCTAAATCCATAAGCAAAATACCAATTGTTCGCACCTCTTTTTACTTTGATTGTGTATTTCAAATGAATGTTCCTATCATACACCCTATCCCATGGTTTTACTTTTTCTGTATTCATAGAAGGAAGATACGTCCAAAAATGTTTCAATGCACTGAAATAGGGATTGTAAATGGTATGTCCGTGATCAGAAACATAAGAAAGGATGTTTTTCAGTATTTCTTTTGCTAAAATGCCTGTTTTGTGATCCTCCATCCCCTCCGCTATTAACGCAAGAGATGGAAGCAAGTTCCAAATTTGGTCTTGTGAGACAAAAGGAGAAAAGCAAGGGTCTTCATTTTCAAGTTCGATACCGTTTGAGTAACCGCTTTCCACTTTAAGAGCATCGAAAAGGTCTTTTGAATTTACCGATATGTCGTCTCTAAGGAAGAATCCAGGCTCGTATTTAAAATATACTTTTGGATTCTTCATCTTTTCATCCTCATAGGCACTCAAAGAAAGTCTTTCTATTGATTTCAGACACCAGTAAATTTTATCTACACAAGATTTATCCCCCAGCACAGCTTCTACATATAAATAATGTAGGTATTCCGCCATATTGATCGTCCCGTCTCCCCAATATAAGATTTTCAGCCCTGTTGTGTTACTCTTTGTCACTTTACTTGCTGGGATATTAGTTCCTCGGCAATTGTAGTTCTCTGTCACTACTACAAAATCTTTAAAGAAAATGCTTTTCAGCTTCGTATATTTTTCGTCTATTGTCATAACTATAAATGTTATAATAAAGGCGGAACTTTCGCTCCGCCCAAAACCAATAAAAACAAAAAAGTGTGATGAAGAAGATTATCCTTTTTTCTTGGTAAACAATCCAAACAGCCATTCGATAAGTCCGGAATCAAAAACGCCGTTCGATGCTAATCCTGCTCCAAATCCCCATAAGAGTGCTTGCCACCAATCCAGACCTTCAAACATTCCCAGATTAAATCCCCAGGCAAACATCCCAAGACCAATACCGATTATCCAAGAGATAATACGTTGTACCCATTCAGAAGGTTCTACTTTGAAAAGTTTCTTGATGAACTCTGTTACAACTGTTGTAACACCTACCACACCTGCGAATGTTGCAAAATTAGCCGCATAGTCAACTGTTTCTTCCGGCAGTTCCCCTTGTGCAAAAATACAGGCAACACAAGAGAACAGAAAAGCCAATGTCAATAAAATTTTGTTCATGATGATATTTATTTTGAGTTAATTAACCGTGTCAAAGATAGAAGAAAAGGTGCACTTTCACAAGCACACCTTTCAATCATTTACTGTTTATCGCCAATGATAAAGTATCAAATCATTCAATTGTTAATTTCTTTTCACTCCCAACTTAGCTCTATAAGCCTGTCGAAGATTTTCCACTACGATTTCCAAAGCATTTACATTCATGCTTTCGATGATTTTCACTCCCGGCACGTTTGTTCTCCAGATAGCGTTTCCGCTATCATCAATAGTCTGTTCTATTGTTGCGTCTGGGTAAAATTTTTGCAGTTTTGTTTTAGCTGCTTCCAGCCTTTCTTGATATGTTGCCATAGCTATACTTTTTGTTTTCAAAAGTAAGTCCTCTCCTATTTAAAAACAAATACTTTAACAAATGTTAATAGTGTTGTAACATTATACTGTTACATATATCTTTGCACCAACATGAAAAAAGATAGGGAAATAGAAAGCAGATTGATTAAGTCGGTAATGATATACCTTACAATAGATGGTTTAGCAAAGGTATGTGTACCCGACAATGAGATAATCATTGTTCCTATCGCAGTCATTCTTGTTAGTGTTATTTTGACACTAAAGGTTTTTGACTGAATTTCGACAAAAATGTAACATTATATTTTGTCATGTAACATTAAAGTGTTACATTTGCGGCAGAATAAAGAAAAATGGATTAAAAATTTAATGCAAAAAAATGGATTAAAAATTAAAGAGATTATGCAAGAAAAAAGTATTTTTGTGACCCAGATGTCAAAAAAATTAGGAGTAACAAGACAATCTCTTTATAGATGTCTGAATGGAAATCCTACCATGAATCGGTTAAAAGAAATAGCTGATATTCTTGATGTTTCTCCAAAAGACTTATTTGGCGACGAGAAGAAGGATTGATTTATTGATAGTAACAAACAATATTAAAAAGAAAAGTATGGAAACAAAATTTAAAAAAGGTGACATTGTACGGATCAAAAGTCTTGATTGGTACAACAAGAACAAAGATGAAAATGGGGATGTAAAGGTAACAGGTTACAGTTGCTCATTCACAAAGGTATTAAGTGAACTTTGTGGAAAATGCTTTGTTATTGATGAAGTAGAAGTCAAGGGTATCTATTTAAACGATATTCCCTATGTATTTTGTGAATGGATGTTTGAACTGGGAAAATACGAATTGAAACCTTTGAATATAACCAAAAATTCTGTTGCAACCAACAATCCTTTTATTTTCAATTCTGCAAAGAAACCTATTTCTGTTTGTCATGTAATTTCAATACCTTTATATGTTGCGGTAAAGGTTCAGGAAGCACCAAAATTCCAGCCTTTTCAGAAAGTGCTTACAAAGGATTGCGAAGAAGGAATGTTTAACGTTTGGCGTTGTGATTTATTTTCCCACATTTCAAAAGAAGGCAAGTATTTTACCGTTTCCGGTATGTGGGACGAATGTATTCCTTTTGAAGGAAACGAACATTTGGTAGGAACGAAAGACGATCCTAAAGAACGATAACCCAACGTTTCCATATATTTTTTAAGTTTCCCGGCGGAATGATTCATCATCTTTCCGTAAAGATCGGCTTCCGCCGGGTTTTATCTCATTTTTTTAAATTACTGTATCGCAATGGCTTATTTTATCTTACAAAACAGAAGACTACCTAAACAAGCTGTTTCTTATTTCAAGTTTCAAGATCAAACAGCAAACATCTCACCCTATCTTTCCATAAAAATCAGAGGAAAAGAAGAAATTATTCCTTTCAAGGATAATAAAGAAATGATTCCGGTTAAAGAACGTTTAGTATCAACATTCCCGGATTTTGTGAAAGTAGGAAACAGTTATATCAGAAAGACCATGTTCCGGGAATATAAACCTGTTTCCCGTCCTGATGAAAATGTACATTATATCCTATTCAAAACTTCTTTTGGCAGTATAAAAGTTAGATTCAATAACGAAGAAGATTTGAAAAAAGAACTTGTTTCTATGGATCAACTTTTCGATGTAGAATAAATTAATCATCTCAAAAACAACAAAATATGGAAACGAAAGACAGAACAAAAACAGAAGTCTCTATTGAGTTAAGGGAAGTTCAAAGAGAAATCAGTAAAGCAAGAAGTACAAGGAATTGGGCTAAAATCACATATTTGAACCAAAAAAGATTAAAGCTCCAGGAAGAAATGGACTATATAAAATCAAAGGACAACTTCTATTACCAAGAACAGAATATGGAAAAATCTCTTGTTTCTTGGGCTGCAAAAACACTCAATTTGTCACTTAATATGGCGGACTTGTCTGTCTATTATCTTGATCTGTACATGGCCCATTTCAAGGAAAGAGGATTTGTTCCTACTGATGAATGGAAGGAAAAGGAAAGGAATTTTCGTAATGCAGCCAATCAATTGTCAGACTATATGAGGTATTTCTTCAAAGGAAAATCATCTGACGATAATTCTGAAAGCATGTCCGAACTTATGGACTTAATAGAAAGAGATTACTACACTGACAGAGAGAAGGTTCACCATAAACAATATGAAGAGAAAGTATAATGCTAAAAATTGAGATATGACAACATTAGCAACATTGAATATAAGGGAGAAGAATGATAACAACAGTTTATCTGTAACTGTTAAAGTGAGTATCACCAAAAAAAGGAGTGGTTACCTTAAATTAATTACCCAATAATAAGACATGAAACAAGATATAGAATTTGCTGTTCCTCTTTTTAAAGCTGGTGCAGAATGGCGCATTAACAGCGTGTGGCACCCCATAACAGTAATTCCAGAATGCTATCGTCTTGTCATATTTATCCCTAAAAAGGTGGGGATGACGAAACGCCTTCCTGTTATGGGTATGTTGGAAGAGAACAAAATTTTTGTATCCAGTCGTCCAGGGTGTATTTTATTTGAATTTTATGAAATGGAATCATGGGCTTATTTAGATGATCTATTACCTTAAAAACAGCAGAAACAATATGGAAAGCGAAAAGAAGAAAATATGTCCTAAATGCAAACATGAAGATGGGTCGGGACAAAATAATATACACGACATGAATATAGTTGAATTAATGAAAGAGTGTCCAAAGTACACTAAATTGTACACGATTACACATGGAGAAGTTTTACTTGATCATGTTGAGGACAATTGTATTGTTGTGATAACTGAAATATCAAACGGCTTTACAAAATATTTGAAATTGGATGAATTAGGCAGACTTTCAGAACACGGATGGACAGTTTTGTTTCCGTCAGAATCAGGAACATGGGATGATTTTGACATTACTAAAATAGAAATAAATTCTCCTTTTGTGCCAGGGCAAGTAGCTTACAACGAAGAATTTTGTTCATTTGGTTTTGTGGGCATGAACGGCGTTTCTCTTAAAACGCAAGTGTATCTCGTGAACAAGTTCCTGAAAGAATATGTCTCAAAATGAAAATGAAAAATCATCCAATTTGTCGCAATATAATGTTACATTTTAGCTCAAAAACTTCACATGACATATTATATTGCGACAAATCCACAAAAAGTTTGTTACTTATAAACACTCTCTCCCTCTCTCTTACCCAAATGTTAAAATCAAAAATCCATGTTTTAAGACCAAAAATAACCCTATTTTGGGTCAAAAATATACAATAAGTAAATTCATTTTCGCCTATAGGGGAAGTCGAAAATTCAAAATTTATAAATCATTGATATTTAATAATTTAACTCAAAATCTTATCAGAAATGCACTTTTATCCCTTATTGTAAAAATATACAATAAGTCCAAGTACTGTTTTCTTGTCTCATTTTAACTCAAATGTTAAAACCAATCTGAAAAAGTAATAATAAACGGTTACATTTTAGTAGGAAAATAGTTACAGAAGGTTAAATAAGAGAAACTACCCTTCCAGAAGGCAAAATTCCATTCATTTAGGTGTAATTTATAGCAATCCAGATGTATTTGTAGTAGGAGATTACCCTATTTTGTAGCAATAAACTATTACATTTTAGCCTGTTTTTAGGTATTTGTTGGTATCATTTTAATAGAGATAGCCTTTGTTTACTTTACAAATAGTCAAAATTCAAAAACAGTCGAAAAATAGGGCGTGTAAGACCTATCAAAAATCACATAAGTCTGAAAATCAAGAATTTAAAATTTTTCAATTTTGTCCAACCCCTTATATCGAAAAAAGTTTTGAAAACCCGATTTTCCTACTTTCATTTTGATAGAAAAATCAATTGTTTCTATATCATTTTGTCAAAATAGGGAGATTTTATGTATTGAGCGAAGCGATTGTCCCTCGGAAGGGAGAAAGAATCCGTGAGGATTCCCCTTCCGAAAGAAAAACGGATAGACCAACCCACCAAAAATCGCCAATAGAAGTTCAAATCCATATTCTCGTACATACCAACAAAGAAAAACAGGAAAGTCAAACCCATAGGAAAGAAAAGAAATGCCCTACCCCTTTCTCAATAAAAAAAACCGGCTAAAAAGAAAAAAGGAAGGAAGCCTCATATAAAAGAGATTTTCAAAATTTCTATATATGAGGGTAGCATAACTGAACATGTTATCTATTGTATAGGAGAATAAATACCCTCCCTATCATACTTCTTTTTTTGATAATATTTATAATTGATTGAAATTTAAATAGATAAATAAAAGTATGTCTGTAAAATTTTTGCCAAATGGAATGTAATTAGGAATTTTGTCCACTGTCATGTTAGACACGCAGGCTTTATATGGAGAGTCCTCAAACAGTCCCTAAAGATACCCTACCAAAACAAAATACCCCGGATAACCTATTTTTAAGCCTGTTTCAGACACTTTCTTATCAAAATGATATACCAATACCACCCAGATAAAAATAAAGCCTTAAAAACGATTATTTGAGATCATAGAATCGAAAACACAGGAACAACAAAGAAGAGATAAAAAGGATATGGAGAGAGTGTGTACTTATCTATATTCTCTATGCACAAGTATAAAAAGGTGTCTCCAGAGAGACCAAGTAGCAAAGAGAGTGAAAAAGAAAGAGAGTATAACTTGAAGTTATGGCACATATAGAGATAGGAAAAGCGATAAGAAAGCATAATGAAAAGCAAGTTCCTATATATATAATATATTATATATATAGGAAAAATCAAATATAAGGATATATCCAGGACAAAAGAAGGTATAAACACACATGAAGTTATATATGATACCTGTATATATAGATAACGCCTTATTATATCAAAATAGGGATATCTGTGTCAAATTTGAAAGGTTTCATCTTAAAATATCCCTATTTTCATTGTAAAAAGTACAATAAGTCAAACTCTTTTTGCCTATAGTGTGTACTCGAAAAATTGATTCATTTAAAATATTGATTTTTAGCAAGTTATTTGTTTTTACTTTAAAAACTCGATTTTTTGGAACGATTAAAAAATTATACAATAAGTCAATTTGCCTATTTTAGTGTCAAAAATGAAAAGTTTTGAGGTTTTACGGGTGAAAATAGGTACATTTTGGTATTAATATAGCTTTCAAAAATGGGTCGTACATGGTGCGTTGCAGCACCATAGAGCCATTTTTAAAAACAATAGATATATAACTCCCGTAAGAAAGAAAGGCAATGTATAGAGTATAAGAATAGACATAGAAGGAGACCAACAACTATAGGAATAGAGGCGAAAAGTAGGAAGCAAACACAATCGCAAACACTCTGGAAGGTGCATGAATAGTGGAAAAGGTAGGAAAATAGAGGGAATGAAGGGAAGGGGTTTTGTGTAGGGTGATGACAGGTAGGGCGGGATAATCTCACATACATAAATCTAAAGACATAAAAAGACATAAAAACACATACATAACATATACAAAAGTCCTTTACAAAAGATAATCACATATACCCACAAATCACATTTTTACACCTACCTACCTAACATTTTTCATATTTACATTCCTTTGATTTCCTTCTTTTCTCTTTTTCCTATTCGTTATAACTTTTTAGTTATAGGTTTTTCGACATGCTTTTTCTATTCTTTTTCTTTTATTTTGATAGGTATTTGTGTAATTTGTTGATATTCAAATAATTGTGTATCATGCTATTTAGATTCATTCTAAATAAGGTTTTCTTTATTGGTATTAAGTTATAACTATTTGTTTTAAAATTGAGGTTCCGCCCGCGCCGGCGCGCTTTCGCTTTGCCTCAATTTTGATATAAGTAACAAACAAAAGAAAGAAAAATCATCAAATTAACCTTTCTTAACTATAAAACCTTTGGTATGTAACATTAAAGTATTACATTTGTAATGTGATAAAGAACTAATAATAACAACTAAACTAATTACAATCATGGAAGCAAAGAAATTAACAGCAAACCAGGTAAAGAACTTAGTAAACAGCGTTAAAGCAATTTATCGTTTATGTGGCTTTGAAACAGGTAACCGCACAAATTTGCAAAAAGCTATCAAAGAGTGCAGATTTGATTACGCGGAACTTGGAAAAGGTATCGATACCTCCCTTTCCTTTCCTGAAAGTGTTTTTGAAAAAGAATACCAGATTGATGCAAAGGCGCATTTTGACAATAACGGTATTTCGTATGAAATTTGGTTTGAGGATAGCAAATGTTATTTATTCCAAATGTACGAAACAAAATACCTAATTGTATCTAGTCTTGGTTTTTGCAACGTTTACCGTTTGATCGAAAAAACGGAAAGCGAAAAATTTGAAGATCAACCCGCTATTATTTACAATGGAGATAGCAAAAAGGCGGTTTTAGGTTACAACGACAAGAAAATAGAACTTACTTGCACTTTGTCAAACACGAAGGCTTGCAAATGGGATAATAAATACCCGGAAAATCACAACCATTATATAATAACAGTAAGCTATGACGGTAGGAAATTGTCGTTTGATTGGTTTGATAGTTTCAATAACTTTAGAACCGGGAATATCGACAAAAGTAGAAAAGAGATAGCAGAAATGTTTTTATTCTATTTGCAAGATATTCTTTACAAAAATGAATATTCGGACAAAAATGACTTTTACAAAGAAGATGGAAATACGCCTATTTTGTGGAATACCTTATGCAAGCAAGAAAATAAATATAATAGAGTGTTTGAAGGCGTTGACATTTACGAACTTGCAAACAATTTACAAGAAACATTTGATTTTTAACGATTTAAAGCGATAAGGATATGAAAACAAAGTATATTTATAAGGGTGAAGAAATTTTACACAGTACGTTTATTTCTCTATGTCGAAAAATTGGTGTAAATGGTGGGAGAAAATTTACTACTTTGGAGAAATTGCAGCAAGAAGCAAACAAAGGAAACGAAAAAGCGATTGAACTATTGTTAAATTTGCAAATACAATGAATAGGGTGTATAAATGGATAGTTGACGGGCTGGAGTTCTCCAGCCTTCAAAAAGCAAAGCAATTTTGTAGGGAAAGTAAAACAGGTGCTAAAGGCATTTATGGAGCTGACAGGAACGGGAATAATGTAACTTTTACACCTATTGAGAGCACAAAGCGCGGCATTTCCTTTGGAAAGTCCTATAAAATAAATGTAAATAATACACTTTAATAAACAGTTAAACAACAAAGTTATGAAGATGAAGGCTATACAAGTAATATTAGAAGGGTTGAAAGTGGTATTTATTTCTTTCATTATCGCTCTTATTGTTCTATTTGTTGATGAAAGGAACTTTTTGCATGTTATCTTATCTATCCCTATTGTTTTGTTTTTACTTTATATTTTGATTGAAAAGTCATTTATAAGTAACAAACAAAAGAAAGAAAAATCATCAAATTAACCTTTCTTAACTATAAAACCTTTGGTATGTAACATTAAAGTATTACATTTGTATATCGAAAAACAAGTAATAACATAAACAAATAAAGATCATGAGAACAAATGTAAAAGAACAAATTTTTGAATTTATTGCCACTGAACTGAAAAACAACAATACTATTGTTGTAGCAACTTTGGGCAATGGAGGTGGTGGATTAACCCTATTGCAGGGTGATTGTGCAGAATTTATTGAGGAGCTTAAAACCTACTCTTTTGACGGAAAAGTGAAAGGCTGTCCAGACATAATCGAAAGCGAATATATAGAAGGAGCAAGTGAAATTTATCAGTTTTCCGGGAATGATGGTTACAAAGTGCAAATTTTGACTTATTAATAAAAACAACTAA
>ENA-ORND01000224-ORND01000224.1-human-gut-metagenome-genome-assembly--contig:-NODE-224-length-55185-cov-4.236242_pt1 | contig 55185 bp, 96 predicted proteins | sample MGYA00242111_ERZ509014 | MGnify/ENA primary metagenome ERZ509014 (study PRJEB26280, sample SAMEA2338694) | human gut metagenome | biome: human gut; feature: human-associated habitat; material: faeces... | reverse complement strand
GCGCGGAAGAACGGCGCATATTTTACCAGTGAGGGAATAAGATATTCGCGCAAAGCATACAACAGTTCTTCGCTGACCGGCGCCGTGCAGGTTATGTCGTGTCCCGCGCGCATTGCCCAGCTGAGCAGTCCGATTACATAGGCGTCGCTTCTTTCCGTGCACAGATATTTTTCATATTCCCGGTCAACTTCAAACCATACCGTCCTCGTTTCCCGGCGGTTAATTCCAATATCGCAGACCAGCCGGCTGCGATCGCCGTTTTGCGCAATGTACGGCTCGCCTATAAAGAGCATTTGCACCTCCCGTTTTTATATTTCAGTTTCAATCCCAAAATCCTGACGCCCACTTTCTTCGCATATGTTTTTTTCGGCAGCAGACAAAGCAGGCGGAAGCAAAAGTAGTTCGGCGCCAGCAGCAGACAATAAACAAAATTGCGCCACGGTTTCGGCACCGTCCAGCCGCCGGCCGGGGAAAATTCGGCAAAAAAGCGCTTGGCCTTGTAAAAAAACTCTTTTTTGTATTCTTTTCTGATGCCCCGGTACAAACGAAGCGAATAATTGACGGTGGAAAAAAGCCAGCGGTCTTTTTGCCGGCGGTCAATGCCCTGCGCCTCCGCCAGAGCATAAATTTTGGCATTGACGTCAAACCAGTCGAGATAATGCCTGCCGCCGTTGTTGATGGTGCTTTCCGCATGCTTGCGGCGAAAATAAAAAGCCTGCCGGTTGACGCCGACTCTGTCGGCGGCAAACAAGGCCTGTTTGAAAAACAGGCAGTCTTCAAACTTGAGCCCTTCCTCAAAACGAAGATTGTTGGCACGCAAAAAATCCGTCCGGTAAATCGTCAGCGCCGCCGACGGCGCCATCTCCCACCAGTGCTGCAGACACTCGTCGCGCGACAGCAGCGCGGTTTCCCCGCCGCCGGTCAGATAATAAAAATTATAAAACGGTTCCCTCACGTAACGGCCGCTTTCTTCCTCGTAAGAAACCGCCGCCATCGACAGCATGTCCAGTTTCCCGGCGGCCGCCTGCCCGCTCAGAACGCGGCAACAGTCCGGATCAAGCCAGTCGTCTGCGTCCAAAAACTGAACGTACGCGCCTTTCGCCTTTTCCAAGGCACGGTTGCGGGCCGCGCTTTGCCCCGAATTGCCCTGTGTCAGAACGGAAATCCGGGAATCTTTTTGCGCATACGCCTGCAAAACGGAAGCGCTTCCGTCGGTCGAGCCGTCGTCGACGCAAATAACCTCAATATCTTTCAAAGTCTGGCCAATAACGCTGTCCAGACATTGCGGCAGATACTTTTCCGCATTATACGCGGGAATGATAACAGTCAGCACAACACCGGTCATCGGCCCACCTTTTTGTCATAAATTGTTGCATATTAACGATCCTTTCTTTGCAACAAGACAAAAAGCCCGCCCCCAAAAACAAATGTCTAAAAAATTGTTGTTAACAAGAATATTTTAGATGATTTTTCAACAAAAGATGATATACAGATTTATCTGCCGCAAAGAAAGGATCGTTTTTTTGCGGCAATTACGTTTTAACGCCCGGCAACAAAGGCCCGCCGCGTTTTTCCCCACCGCCGAAACGGTTTTGATCCGCTTCCCGCGCAGCATGTCAAGCTGTCCGAACGGATATAAAAAAGCCGGCAAAACGCCGCCGGCCGCATTCCCCGAAAAAAGCAAAATTATTCCCGGTGATAGGGATGATGGCTGATAATCGTCTGAATGCGGTAAATCTGTTCCGCCAGCACCGCCCGCATCAGCATGTGCGGCAGCGTCAGCCGGCCGAAAGAAAGCAGCAGGTCCGCCCTTTCCCGGGTCGAAGGCAGATGCCCGTCGGCGCCGCCGATCAGAAAGCATATTTCCGAACAGCCGTCCAGCATCCATTTTTCCGCTTTGGCGGCCAGCTCCAAAGACTTCATATTTTCGCCGCGTTCATCCAGAACCACCGCTTTTGCCCCTGCCGGGATGGAAGAAAGCAGAAACTTGGCCTCCTCTTCCTGAGAAGCGTTATCGTGTTCTTTAATCGTCACTTCCCAGCCGGAACGTTTGATATATTCATCAATCAACTGTTTTTCCGGCGAATTTTTCCTGCATTTGCCGATGGCAATAATTGTCGCTTTCATCATTCTCCCCGTTTTTAAACAAAAAATAGCATGTTCATCTTTGGTTGCCAACTCAAAAATTTCCGCCCCAACATCAAAACACATCTGCTGCCGATTGACAACATTTCCTTTTTATGTCAACCTGAAATCGGAGTTAAATTATTCTAAACCTTAAAAACTATGAAAAAATTATTAAGTGCTTTAATTGTAACCATGATGATTGCAGGTTCTACTATCCCAGCATATGCCTGTACACCACCACTTAATCCACCATCTGTGAAGATTCCAGATATCAATTTTGAGCCTGATGGTGCTTTAAAAGATGCAATCGACAACTATGTAAAAAATTGGCTCGAGAAATGTGTCCTCGCTACTCCGGTGGTGAAATATGCATCTTACTACAAGAGTGCATCGAGGTATTTTCATTACACCTGCGTAGCGGTAAAGTGGTCAGAAGTTGAAAATGCAACATCTTATAAGGTAAGAATCACAAAGGCTGATGGAACTTACAAAGAATTTGATACAACACATACATCATTTTACTCTACCAATTACAATGATGATTTTATCGCTGATGGAATGGACGGAGCTACAGTAAGCGTCAAAGCATACGGTGAAAATAAAACATTTAGCTGTTGGTCTGACGATACTAATATTACTAGATTTGGATATTAAGCTTCGACCTATTAACAATTAAATAATAAAAGCCACAACATATGGTAATTTGTGTGCTATATGTTGTGGTATGAATTAGGAAATTACACTATATATAGTTATAAATATATACACTATATATAATTATAAATATATTATGAAATTGAATTTTCTTGGTGGTTTAGGAGGTAGAAATGGCGAATTTAAATTTAGAAGATTTTAGTGAAGAATACAGAAAAACAGCGCCAATGGAGTGTTCTTTGTATTTAGCTTCCTGCTTAGATAAAGATACACAAACGCAGTTAAAGAAAGATTGGAACGAAGCTGGTGGTGTTAAAGTAATTCCATATTGGAAATGGTGCATGGAACATATTGATGTAACCTATCACAAATAAGAAAATAATACAGAGAGGTGAACGAAATGGAATTAATATTACAAGGTTGGATAGGACGCAATAGCGAAGGCAATTTAGGATTAGCTGAAGAAATTGATGATTACTATGAATCAATAGCAGAATCTATTATGGATTATTTCAATTATACAAAACTAAACAGAGGACTTGGCGAGAAAATCACCACGATTCCAAATGCGAATCTACGTTGTTGGTTCTCTGATGAAAAATGTACTTTAGAAGAAGCACAGATGAACTTTGACAGTTATATACTTACAGGAAATCTACTAACACAAGGGCATTATACTGGATATTCTGAATGGACAATCACAGGGTTTTATATTGATGAATTTGTGATTGGTGGTCACGATTTAAAAACAGAGCTAAAGGAACATATTGGTCAGTATATACATTTTATATTAACTGATTAGGAGAATTAATACAATGAAAGGAGTATGTAATGACTGAGAAAGAAAAATTAATAGAATATATTAAGAAACCAGTATTGACCACAGCAAGAAATAGTATGGGATGTGATGAAAATTGGTATAATTCATATTTTGCAATCAAAGAAACATTTTCGATTGAAGAAATCAATTCTATGTCTGATAAGGAAGTAGAGAATCTTGTAAGACTTGGAGATTCAATGTCGGAAGCATTTTACTAAAAATAAAAATAATGAAAGGAGGCGAGGTTCGTGTACACAAGAAGGAATTCCTTACTCTAAGTAATTAAAAATGGTAGAAATTAACAAGTTATATAGTGGCGACTGTATGAAGTATATGTCGAAAATTGACGAGGGGGGGGTAAATCTAACCCTAACAGATATTCCGTATGGAGAAGTAAACAGAGATAGTAATGGATTAAGAAATCTTGACAAAGAAAATGCCGATATTATGACATTTGATTTACAAGAGTTTTTAACAGAACTATATAGGGTAACTTCAAGTACAATTATTATTTTTTGTGGCAAGGAACAATTATCAGAAATACATAAATTTTTCTCTGATAAGCAGAAAAAGAACAAAGGAACTGTAAGACAATTAATCTGGAAGAAAACAAATCCGAGTCCTATGAATGGTCAACATATCTATTTATCAGGGATTGAAAATGCTGTTTGGTTCAAGAAACGTGGTGGTACATTTAACGCTCGTTGTAAAAATACAGTGTTTGAATATCCTTGTGGTCGAAGTAAATTACACCCAACAGAAAAGAATCATAATTTAATCAAAGAGTTAATCCTCGATAATAGCAATGAAGGGGATATTGTGTTTGATCCATGTGCAGGCAGTGGTTCACACTTACTTGTTGCAAAAGAGAATAATAGAAAGTGGCTTGGAATGGAATTAAAAGATACTTATTTTAAGATTGCAAACGAAAGAATGAAATAGAAGTACAGAGGTGATAATTTGACAGAACCACAGTTTTGTGTACAGGAATTAATATCTACGGAATATATGGACAAAAGAGTTTTAATTCTATATCCATATGAACTTAGTAATGAACCAATATTAAAAGACAATATTCTCAAAATGACAAAAGTGATAAGAGAATATATAAAAGAGTCTGAAATGTATAGAAAGTGTGTAGACACAATTCCAAATCTTATATGGGATTCTCAAAAATTATCTATGCAGAATGAAGCTGACGAGCATCAAAGAAAAACTGATAAACTTGCAGAGAAAATGAATGAAGGTATCAGTCCTTATGCTTGGTATGTCAAAGGTAGTTTTAACGGAGAGATAGGTGAATTTCATTATAATGTAGATAATATAGTTTATTTGGATAAAAACTAACAAGAAATTTGGTTTCTTGAGGAGGTAAAAATATGTTCAAATTATTTAAAAAGAAAAACAATACAGAGAAATGTCCAATTTGTGAATATAACATAAACATGTGTCAGTGTCTTTTCGGTGGTAGTTGTCATCCAGATAGAAGCAAAAGAATTAGTGTTGTCACTGATCATTTGTATTTATTTTCAAAGAAGCAAGTAGAACATGTATTAAATCTTCAAAGATATTGGTGTGTTTCTTACGATGATGACGAAAAGAATAATATTCTGAATGAATTTATGAGTAAGAACAAGAGGTGATTTGATGTCAAAGATAAATTATCGAGTATGCGATATTTGTGGAAATATATTAAAAACAGATATCCGATTTACAGGATATGTAAATGGCTGTCGAATTTGGAATAAACTTTTTAATAGATTGGATATATGTGATGATTGTATTGGTAAAATCAAGAGATTATCTATAGATAAGAAAGACGAAGAAAAATACATAAAAGAAGTTTTTGATAAAGCAAAAGATTATGATAATCCAGATATGAAGTCTGCTTATTATAAAGGTATTGAAGATACACTAAATGTGTTGAGTCATAAGAGACTAAAGAATTTACAAAAGTAAGATGAATTTTTGGTTTCTTGGCTTGTCACGAAAACTATACAATATTCAGGACAAAGGTGATTGATTATGAGAATTGAAGAAAGAGAGTATATTGAACCAGAATCCATAAATGAAGAAATTATAAATGCTATAAATACAGTTAAAGAGTATTGTAGTACACATGAAGAATATGAAGATTGTAGAAGATGTGTTCTTGGAGATGGTATTCATCATTGTGGATGTAGTAGTCCTTATTTATGGAGTATTAGAAAGAAGTAACAGAGAATATAACAAAGTAAGTACAATTAAAGAAAGGATAAATGTTCACATGTGAGTAAAGCTGCGCAGCTACTATTGGTGAACAAATTTGAGTAGTACAAATAGAAGTAATGCAAGAGATGAACATATTGCAGATTATTATGTCACTCCTATTAGTGATATCGAATTATTTTTAAAATCATTTCAAAAAGTTGTTCCTTTAAACTGGAACAATTCTATTATCGTTGATCCAACTTCAGGAGGTAATCCCAAAACAGACAAAGATGCATATCACCCTATGAGCTATCCAACAGCCATTAAGAATATTTATGGGGATTGTGAAATACATACATATGATTTACGAGAAGATAGTTTTGCTGAAAATAAGTGCGATTATTTAAAGGAAAAGTTACCTTATAAACCTAATATCATTATTACAAATCCACCGTTTGCTATTGCAACGGATATTATAGAAAAAGCGTTGCAGGATGTAGATGATGATGGATATGTGATTATGTTACTTCGACTTAATTTCTTTGGTAGCCAATCAAGAGAATGGTTCTTTGAAAAATATATGCCTGAATGGGCTTTTGTGCATCATATCAGAATTGGTTTTACAGATAAGAAGGATAAAGATGGATATACGATTTTTGATAAAGATGGAGTACCTAAGCGTGGCAGTACAGATTCTATCGAATATATGCACGCTGTTTGGCACAAAAGTAATCTAAAACCTGATTATACAAAGCTTGTATTGATTTAGGAGAGCGTATATGAAATACAAAGTTAATATAGAAGAATTATTAAGTAGAATCGTAGAGGTAGAAGCCGATAACGAGGAAGATGCAGAGAATAAAGTAAGAAAAATGTACAACAAGGAAGAAATTGTGCTTAATGCTGATGATTTATCGAGCGTTAAGCTATTTGTACAGTAAATTAAAAATCTCAATCTCTGAAATGCCTTAAAGTCAGGGCTTTCGGAGATTGAAAAGCAAGGGAAACCACGTTTCATTCGAGGAGGTGATTGAGTGAATACATCATGTGAAACTTGTAAATGTAATACCTGTAAGATGAATGAAAATGGTGGCATTTATGGTGGATGTTTTGATTGTGAAGATTGCAAAGAGCAAAATCTGTACTGTGAAGATTGTTCAATGTATAAATATGACAAATACAGATTGAGTAATTAGGAGAAATTTATGGGTAAATCATTAGAATTTGTAAAAGAACGAATTGCATCAGGTCAGTGCAATGGCATGGAGAATAATAAATATGAATCTATGATTGAGCAGGATATACGAGAGTTATTTACGGTTGTTAATTACACCAAAAATGGAAAAATTTTAGCAGATGTACCTTATCTTAAAGGTGACAAACCTTATTTTAATGTAATTATTAAGCATGATCCAGATGCAGATTTTGAATATTTCACAATGCAGCGTTGCAATTGTGATGGAACGTTTGTATTCTTTCAAGATTTAATGGGTGAGTGCATAGATAAAATGATTCATCTTAAAACCTGTAATGTAAATAAGGAGATTCTAAAAGATTTAACTGGATATTCTATTGTCTACACTGTCGGAGATTTTGTATTGGCAGAAGAATTTGGTGATGAATTTGCAACAAAAGAAAAACCTTGGATGAAGAGTAGATTTACGGCTATGTTACCAATTAAGTTTAATGTAGTAAGGAATGAAGAATAATGTATTTTGATTTAAATATTGAAGAATGGAATTTTAAAAATGATTATGAAGACATCTATTTTCTGCTTCATTGTTTATACAATGCAAAAACTGAGTTATACGACAGAACTCTTACTGATATGAGAAGCAGATATGATCCGACTGAAGCATTTATAGATGACGGGATTAATGGCTGGAATAGAAGGAGATCGAATTGGTATTCCAAGAAATTATACGATAAATGTGTGAAATGTATTGAGTTAAAAACAAGAGGTCATTTTATACACAGACATTGGAAAGAATGCGTTTGGAAGTACAAAGGTCTTTCAGCACAAGAATGGATAAATTTATATCGGCAGTTGATTAAAGAAAATAAATATGACAGTTGGATATTGGAATATATAGAAGAGTAGGATGGTGCCAATATGGCAAAAATAACAGAATTAGAGAAAAAATACTATAAGCTTCTGATAGGCGAAACATTTCATTGTTATGATATTACATTAAATGAATTACTTATTATTATGAACGAAGAGCTTAATATCAATACATTATCTTTGCAGAAGTCAGGAAGACATAATTTTTATTGTAGAGTCGATGATAAAACTAAACAGTATTATTTACGAAAATTTGGTTTGTTGGATAATGATCATGTAGAAATAGGAGAATAACAGTATGGAGTTATCACAAGATGAAAGACAAAAATTTTTAGAGTTAATAGATAAAGTAAGTCCATGTGCTGCAATTTCTGAAAAAGAAAATCTTAAAAAGTTTAAAAAATGGTTGGATAGTGATAGCTCAAAAAGAGTTACATTTGTTGAAGCTCCAAAAATATTCAAAGGTCAGATTGAAAATGACAAAGTGTTTCTTATACCAACAAATGATGAAGCTATAAAGCCAATAAGAGTAATATTCGAAGGAGAATAACAATATGAACAAAAGACAGAAAAAGAAGTTATTCAAGCATACACTTATTAAGGTGAGAAAACTGCATCCACAGAAAGGTGATGTGATTTGTTTACAATTTGATCCAGAACAACTTTATGTAGATGTAATAGTTTAGTATGAAAGGGCATTTTTTGACAATCAGATATTTGGTGAAGCGGAAATTGTCATTATTCCGTCAGATATTAAAAAATTAGATAAAGAAGAAGCTCAGATATATGTTGACAAGTTACAGAGTATTGTAAATCAGATGGGAGAATAAATGATTAAAAATAAGGCTTTAGCACAAATTTTAAAGAATCAATATTTAATTTTATATTATTTGCGACACTGCGAGTCTTGTCAAAATCTAATGGAGGACATTAATGAAATTACTGATAAAGCATTAATGAAGACTGAATATTTTACAGACAAATTGTTGCATAGAAGGAGAACAAGAAAGAAGCATTTCTTTCGGAAAGGAGATAAATGAGTAAATTTTCAATAGTTAAAGAAATAGATGAAAGTGTATTAAGAAAGAATATGTACGAACAGCAAGAAACCGTAAGAAATAATACGGGCGATGAAAACTATTATCCGTATATATTCGCTAATAAAGATACTATTAATAGGTTAGCAGACCAATGTAAAGTATCAGTATTTGAAAATGCAAGGACATCAAGTGGACTAATTGGATATTATCTTGGCAATAAAGTATTCGAAGATGATACATTAAAATTCGGCGAAATTGAGCTGAGATAAGAGAATAAATACATAGGAAATAGAAAGAGAGGTACTGAAAATGGAACAAAAGAAATTTATGGATATATCACGTATCAAAGAAGATACGGAATTAACAGTAGCGAATACAGGTGGTTTCCATGTAGGAGATCATATTGTAATTCAGGAAAAGGTAGATGGAAGCAATTCAGCTATTGCTTATGATAAAGAAACAAATAAGTTAGTTGCATTTTCGAGAAGGCAGACTCTTGATTATAACAATACATTAAATGGATTTTGGAATTGGGTGCAGACATTGGCTGTTGAACCATTTTCAAAATATCCAAACTATGTATTCTTTGGAGAATGGTTGACATCTCACACTATTAAGTATATTCAGGATGCATATAAGAAGTTTTACTTTTATGATGTATATGACAAAGAAAATGAATGTTATTTACCACAATCAGAGGTTAAGAGGCTTGCTAATGAATTAAATTTGAGATATGTGCAGACATTTTATGATGGAGAATTTATCTCATGGGAACATTGTATGTCGTTTATGCATAAGTCAGATATCGCAGTCGATATTCCCGAAGGAATTGTTGTTAAGAATCAGACAGAACTTAACAATCCAAACTCACGAACTCCATTTGTATTAAAGATTGTAAATTCGCAGTTTAGTGAAATCAAGAAAGATAATCACAGACAGAAAGTAGAAGATCCTCAAAAATTAGCAGCTAAAGCAAAGGCTTCTGAGATTGTGGAGCAGATTGTTACAAAAAATCGTGTCCAAAAAGAATTATACAAGATGATTGATGAAGGTGTTTTACCTCAAAAGATTGAGCCACAAGACATGAGAATTGTTGCACAGAATTTACCAAAGAGAATTTTTGAGGATTGTGTAAAAGAAGAGAATGAATTAGTTGTTGAAGCAGGTGAATTCTTTGGTAAGATGTGTGGTTCTGTAACTATGAATTGGGCTAAGAAGATTATTTTTGGAGAATAGTTATATGAGTAGTATTTTAGTTGGTGATTTGAAGTCTATTCTTGAAAACTATCCAGACGATTACGAAGTTGTTATGAATATTAAGCATAAATATCCAATCTCTAAGGGAGAAGGTCTTAGAGGTTGGTATGCTTATATTAATGGTGTAAAAGCCGATGATGATTTTCGAGAAATTAGATTGATAAATTAGGAGAGCAAATATGTGTAACCGTTGTGATTATGATTCACCTGACAATCGGATATATGTTGATCAGTAGAACAGATTGCACAAGTTTGGCGACATAACAATCTGCTCTACAGAGAATAAAATATAGGATAAACTATATTTGTTCTATTGTAACAAATCTATTTGGCTAATTCAAGCCAGTTTATCCTATAACAATTAGTCTTATGACTACGGGCTATTTTGAGTCCGAATAGTGAGGAATATATCACTCGCTGAAAAGTATGTAATTTGTATGTAATTTGAGGTTTTGGAAGTATATAAAATTACATGCTAACAAAACTGTTTCCATCCTGCGATTTATTGTTAATGCGTTTTTGGAAATAAAATTACATTTCATTAAGAGAACATATAAATGAAATTAAAATCAATTCTATTGCGGTAGATTTTACTGCCGAATCGTGAGCGCAATGCGACTCATTGAAAATCTGTGTAATAATTTTGAGGTTTTAGATGCATATAAAATTACATGGATATAAAACGAATGTCAAGGTGTCTTTGCAGCCGTTTCTGCTTTAGATACATATAAAATTACATGGATATAAAACACAGATATATACATTTACATTCAGTCATATGTTTTAGATACATAAAAACTACATGGATATAAAACTTATAATATCTCAGGAATTTTTAATTGTTCCGTTTTAGATGTATATAAATTACAAAAAATATAAAGGAGATTTGCAAATTATGGAAAACAATAGAATGACAATTTGTAGAAAAATTAAATTATTTCCAGTCGGAGATAAGGCAGAAATTAATAGAGTATACGATTTTATTAGAAATGGTCAATATGCTCAGCATCAGGCTTGTAACCTGCTTATGGGACAGCTCATGAGTGAATATTACAAATACAATCGTGATATTAAGAATGAAGAATTCAAAGCAAGACAGAAAGAAATAATGACAAACTCCAATATTATTTTAAAAGATATTGATTTTGCAACTGGCGTAGATACTCCATCAGCAGTTACTCAGAAAGTCAAACAGGATTTCAGTACAGCTTTGAAGAATGGATTGGCAAAGGGCGAGAGAACAGTAACAAATTACAAGAGAACTAATCCGCTGATGACAAGAGGCAGAAGCCTAACTTTTTATCATGAATATGAAACTTATCAGGATTTCTTGGATAAGATTAATGATTCTGATTTAGCGGTATATATCAAATGGGTTAATAAAATTGTGTTTAAGATTGTATTTGGTAATCCGCATAGGTCATTAGAATTAAGATCCGTTATACAGAATATCTTAGAAGAGAATTATAAAGTGCAAGGAAGTAGCATTGAGATTGATGGCAAGTCAATTATTTTGAATCTCTCAATATCTATTCCAAAACAGCTTCGAGAGTTGGACGAGAATACAGTAGTAGGTGTTGATTTAGGTATTGCAGTTCCTGCGATGTGCGCTTTGAATAATAATCTGTATGAGAGATTAGCGATTGGAAATGCAGATGACTTTCTAAGAATAAGAACTAAAATGCAAGCTCAAAGAAGAAGATTACAGAAGTCATTGAGAAATACTTCTGGCGGTCATGGCAGGGCAAAGAAGCTGAAAGCATTAGAGAGATTACAGAAAGCAGAAGCACATTTTGTTGAAACATATTGTCATATGATAAGTAAAAGAGTCGTTGATTTTGCTTTAAAACATAACGCTAAATACATAAATATTGAAAATTTAACAGGATATGATACAAGCGATTTTATCCTGAGAAATTGGAGTTATTATAAACTTCAAGATTATATTACATATAAAGCAGCTAAGTACGGAATTGAAGTAAGAAAAATCAATCCTTGTTATACATCACAGATTTGCAGTGTATGTGGTAATTGGGAGTTTGGTCAGAGAAAGTCACAGTCAGTTTTTGAATGTGCAAATGAAAATTGTGATAGTCATAAAAAATATGAGAAAACTGGTTTTAATGCTGATTTTAATGCTGCCAGAAATATAGCAATGTCAACTCTTTGGATGGAAAGTGGACAAGTTACTGAAAAGAGTAAACAGGAAGCAAGAGAATATTATGATATCTCTGAAAAGTATGAACAAAGTAAGAATGATTCAGAGAATAATAAAGTAGCTTAAATGCTACTTAATCAATCGAAAGATTGCAGGTGATTTTGCACCTGAATGGTGAGGATATAATCACTCATCAGAATTTTAAATAATACAAAAATGGTGTGGAAGGGAATTAGGAGAATAAATAAAGAAATGAAGATAAAATTAATCAAATTAAAATTCAATGATACTCACTCATATAAGTATAAACCATTTACATATTGTTGCGATGAAATTCAGAATGATAAAGCTATTGTATTTACAGATGAAGATATAAATGATATTGGTGGAGAATATGAAGATGATGGTGTTTCTATTCCACAATTTTGTACTTCATATACAGAAGTTATCACATCTTATGAAGACGAATGGGAGCAGACAGATAATTATCCAATCCAGTTCTGTCCTCATTGTGGTGAAAAGATTGAAATTTCTGTTGTAGAAGAGATTGGTGTATCTGATAAGTACAATGAGCTGACTAAGCAGCGTAAAGAATTATGGAAGAAGTGTCAGAGAACAGATAGTAAGAAGAAAGAAGTTGAACTAAGAGAACAGGTTAGAAAGCTTGATAATCAGATTAACAGTTTCTATTGGTTGGATGAATGGAAAGGAGAATATTAAAATGGAGAACAGATTATTGTTTGAGAAAGACGTAATCAAAGCAGTTGATAAACATACAAAAGATGATGATCGGTTGGACAATGATATTAGTTGTATTCTTGAAGAATTAAAATCACCAATCTTTGTCGGTTCAAAAGAAGCAATAAATAATTTGAAGGTAGAGAATAAACCAATACAGAGGCAGAGACGAGTATTATTATTTGAGAATGAGAATCTTGACTTAGAGCAGCGTGGTAACAGATATTATTTATCCCTCTATGATAAGGAAGGAAAATTTCAGAGAGAAGTCACTATTGATGTTAAGGATGACTACAGTGTTGAACTTAGGAATTGTAAGTAGAGGAGCTTTATGAGATCAGAGATTAAAAGACGACAATTTTCTGAAAATCATCAATCTTGGTTCTCCCATGATTATGCTTGTTGGGCAAATAATCACAATGGTTGGAGAAAGATGAAAAAGAAGAATCGTAGATTATTTAAAAAGAAATATAGAAGAGAAGTTGAGAAAGATATTAATAAAGAATTAAATGATATGCAGTAACAGTAAATTCAGGTTTCTTGTGAATATTTAAAGGAGAAATAATAGTGAGTAATTTAACACCAGTAGAAGTTGTAGAGATATTGGCTTGTATCGCAATGATGTTCTTTTGGGGACTACAGATTGAAGCATCTGAAAAAGTACAGGATCTTGCGAGAGTGTTTTGGTTAATTAGCGTAATTGTAGTGTGGATATGTATATTTTTGAGATAATAATTCCGCAATAAAAGAGAGAATATTAAAGCAAGGAGGTAAGAAAAAATTGAAGAGACAGGTTAGAAGAGGTGCTTTTGAAACTAATTCAAGTAGTACACATGCGATTTGTATTACAAAAAGTGAGTATAGGCATAATTTATTTAGTCATATTGATTTTGAAATTGGCGAATTTGGTTGGGAAAATGATGAATATGATAGTTTATATAATAAGGCTTCATATTTAATTACTGCGATTTTAAGTTTTGATAAAGATGAGGCGGATGAAAATTTACAGAAGTTAAAGGATATTTTAGATAGCAATAATATTGAATACACTCTCCCAGAACTAAAAGTAAAATCATGGGAATATGGTGGTAAAACTAGATATTATTATGATATTGATGGTTACATTGATCATTCATGTGAAACAAAAGATTTTGTCAATGATGTATTATCGGATTCAGATAAACTATTTAGATACTTATTTGGCAATTCGGTCATTATTACAGGTAATGATAATTCAGATGTGTTTAGTGACAGAATGTATGTCAACGAAGGCGAAGAAGAAACAAGTTGGGGTACTTATACAAATTACGGTGGTTTAAAACCAGAATTCGATAATTATGAAGTTTATATGAAAGGAAACTAATGATATGAAAAGACAGATTAGACGAGGAGTATTTGAAACTAACTCATCAAGCATACATTCACTTACAATGTGTAGCGAAAAAGAATACGATGAGTTTGAAAAGGGGAATATGTATATAGAAAGATGGGGTTCTCACAAACTGTACACAAAAGAAGAAATGATTGAAAAATTCAAACAAGCAATGAATTGGAGAACAAAAGAACCGAAATATCTTGGCGTAGATTGGAATAATGACGATGAATTTAATCGTGTTTTAGAAGAATCAGATTATTGTACTTCTGAAGAATATTGGAACAATGTTTCTGAAGAGTATGAGACTTTTGAAGAATCTTATACAGGAGCAAATGGCGAGACTGTATATGCATTTGGATATTATGGTCATGATTAAATAAAAATTTGGAGGATTCAAAGAATGGAATTATTAGGAAGATACATAAATGGTAACTTTAAAACTACAATTTTGAGCGATGGAACAAAGATTAGAGAAACAGAAGATGATGAGTTTGTACCAGCTTTTGCAGAGAATATGGATATAAAAATTTGTAATTTTTGCGATATGGGATGTCCATTCTGCCATGAAGGTAGCACAACAGATGGAAAATTTGGAGATATTTTGAATGAGAAATTCATTAACACACTTCATCCATATCAGGAAGTTGCTCTTGGTGGTGGAGACGCTACAAGTCATCCTAACTTAATTCCATTCTTACAGAAACTCAAAGATAGAAAAGTTATTGTAAACATGACGGTAAATCAGATTCATTTTGAGAAAAAACAAGAACTTATTAAAAAGCTTGTTGATGAAAAACTTATCTATGGTCTTGGTGTATCGCTTGTAAATCCCACAGAAAAATTTATCGAACTTATTAAGAAATATCCAAATGCGGTCATTCATGTAATCAACGGAGTATTAAAGCCATCGGATGTAGAAGCTTTAGAGAATAATAATCCGAAGATACTGATTCTTGGTTATAAACATTTAAGACGTGGTGATGATTTTTATTCAGAAGATTATGAAAACATTGTTGTAAAGCAGAATTGGCTATATGAAAATCTTGCAAATATTATTGAAAAGTTTAAGGTTGTTAGCTTTGACAATCTTGCAATCGACCAATTGAATGTTAGAAGATTGATGTCTGATGATGAATGGAATGAATTCTATATGGGCGATGATGGAACAATGACTTACTACATCGACATGGTTGAGCGTAAATTTGCAAGAAGTTCAACAGCAGTATTTGATAAGAGATATGACTTATTGGACTCAGTAGATGACATGTTCCAGAAGATTTTATCTGAGTAACTTCACAGGAAAGCAACATATCCTTGGATATAGAAAAGAGGCGATTAGGTGTTAGTACCTGCAATTTTATATAGAGAACAGATCAAGAAAGAATTTCAGAAATGTTATTATACACAAGATATGATGTATGAAACTGGCTGCATGTGTAATTGGAGTCCTGAAATTGTAGAATGCCCAAATGAGAGCCAGTTTCAATATGCAATAATTGATAAGAACGAAAAACTGATTGGTTATTTAGGGTATTCCGTTGATTGGTATGCGTCTAAAGCGTATAATTTTGGATTATTCTCATTTGATAGAGGAAATATCTTGGTTGGTAGGGACGTATTCGATAAATTAGAAGAACTGATTAAAACATTACATAGAGTTGAATGGAGAGCTGTTGGTGGCAATCCTGCTTGTAGAGGATATGATAGCTTTATCGAGAGACATAATGGAACGAAACATGTTCTGAAAGATTCAATTAAAGATCAATATGGTTATTATCATAACGATATTATTTATGAGATTGTGAGTGAAGAATAAGAGGTGAAAAATATGAGAATTATAAATCATGGACGTGCGACTGGTAAAACGGCAATGCTTATTTCAACAGCATATGTAACAGGAAAACCGATTATTACATCTACAATGAATAATAAAAACAATCTTATGAGTATGGCAGAGAAAATGGGTATATTGACCAATATAGAAGTTTATACAATAAATGAATGGTTAGAATATCACAGGTCATATATGCCAAATAATGAAATACTTGTAGATAACGTAGAGTTAATACTTGGAGATGTTTTATCAAAGTTTCTTAATGCCAATGTTATAGCAGGAACTATGACAGTTCCAATGGACGATGTAAAAGACAATATAAAAGAGACTGATAGAAAGCATGGTCATTGGGTTGCATTAGATGAATGCGCAAATGAAGGTGTATATTGCTCAGTTTGTAATAAAAAAATATATAAACTGTATTATGCGAACCAGAAGTTGAAATCAAAGTATTGCCCTAATTGTGGTGCAATTATGGATGAGAAAGAGACTACTGAGACTGATAAAAATGATGATAGACCACAATGCTGCATAGACCATGATAAATACTTTTCAACATGTGACACTTGTGAGTTTGGAGAATAACATACTGGAGGTGAAAATATGTATCAGAATTGTTGTAAGAAATGTGGAAGTATTTCATTACATATGGAAGTAAAAGGTAATAATACAGGACTTTATTGTGATGATTGTGGTGCTTTTCAGAAATGGCTTGGAAAAGATGAATTGAGAGCTTTTGAATATGCGAATAAATCAAGAGGTTTAAGAGCGACTGAAAAACTATATAATGAAGCGTTTGCCAATAATGAAGTAATTGAAAGACTTTGCAGGTTTATAGATGGTATTGATGAAGCTATTGATAGTGTATACGATAACCCAACGGCAGAGCATGACAAACTTATCTATAATAACGCATATGCTTTTGCTTTAGAAAAATGTAAAGCATGTGTCCAAAATATCATTGAAGGTAGAGAGTTTAATGATTTAGGAGAGGTGTAATTATGAAACCAGTAGTATATTTTGATTTTAAGGAATGTGAGAACGATAATAATAGCGTAGTAATTACGAAAGATAGATTAAAAGAAATTTTAGACGAAGTATACCAGGCAGGATATTCAGATGGAAACTTTAATAAAACTACCATTACAACAACTCCGTTGAATTGAAGAGACAATGTTGTGTATTGTAGTAGCAATAATGATCAGATGATTCCTAGAGAAATAACAATAGGAACACCATTGAGAACTAATGAAACAACCATTACATGTAAAAATAAAGAGTAGCAGTAAACCAATCTTTCTTTTGAAAATTTTTAATCATATCTAAGCCGTTCGGTTATGGGAATCCAACAAATAAGAGAATATTACAGTGTAACTAATAAAAAATTACATATAAAGGAGATCAAGAATGAAGAACACAAATTGGAAAGTGCCAGTAATTATTGGCGTAGGAGTATTAGCAGTTATTTTGATGATTGTATTTGGTGTACAGAGTATACAGAATAAGGCTGTTGCACTTGAGGAGCAGGTAAATACAGCATCATCAGATATTAAGGTACAGGAAAAGCGAAGAGTTGACCTTGTGTATAACCTTGCTGATTGTGTAAAACAGTACGATAAACATGAAGCTGATACATTGACAGCAGTTGCCGATGGTCGTGGTTCAACAGGAGATATTGAGAATGTAACAACAGCTATTACAGCAATTGCAGAAGCATATCCTGAATTGAAATCCAATGAAAACTATAAGACTCTTATGAATGAGTTATCTATGACAGAAAATATGATTGCAGAGCATCGCAGCAATTACAATAAGCAGGTTAAGGAATACAAGAGATATGTAAGAAAGCTCCATATAAGATATTTCCTTGGATTGCTTGGATATGAAGTGCAGGAATATGAGTATTTGGATTACAATGCGCCAGTTGATGCTCCACAGTCATTGTTCAAAGAGGATTAGTCTATGAAATATGGTAGAAAAAGTTTTGATTTTGGTGATTTTGAAATAACAAAACGTGAAATTTTGGCTAGTATTTCTATCATTGCAGTTATGATTCTGTTTGGTATTCTGATTTCTTCAAAGATTTCAGAACACCAAATGGATAAAAATGAAATTTATAACAAAGCTGTTAAGATAGAAAGTCAAGAAATGTTCCAATACGGAATGGACACAAATGTTGGTAATGCGTTTGTATATGGTGATTTGAAAGCAGTAGATACAGTTACATATCCTGAAATTGGTGGAGAATATATGAGTGTAGTAAAAGATGAGGAACACTACACAAAACATACAAAAACAGTATACGAGTATGACAAGGATGGAAATGTAATTGGCAGTCATGAAGAGGAATATTGGACTTGGGATTTATATGACAGTGATAGCAAACATTGTAATAAGGTAACTTTTCTTGGAATTGAATTTGATTATGGTCAAATCTATAAACCATATGAGAATTATATTGATACGATTGATGGTGATTATCATGTTAGATATGTCTATTATGGTAGTAAAACAAAGTATACAGGAACAATTTTTACAAAATTAGATAATCATACAATCAATAAGACGGAATTCTACAAGGACATGAATATTAATGATACAGTAGACTATTTGCAGTCTAATGCAGGTATGATTGCTTTCTGGATCTTTTGGGTAATTTTAATTGGTGGAATGGTATTTGGGTTCTACTATTTGGATAATAGGTGGTTAGATTAGCAAGAATTTTTTCTTTTGTTTGGACAGATTGGAGGTGATTGATATCTCAGAGGCACATGATAAATTTGAAATAATAAACACTGCTACAAATGCTGTTACAGATGCTTTAATAGTTGGTCAGCAGATGGACAAAATAGGAAAAATAATAAGTGCAACGATAGAAGCTCGAATACAAAATGAAATTGAACAAGAATATAAGGATTTATTTGAACAAGAATGTAAGGATTTAAAAGCAGAGTCACAAGGAGGCTGGTTTGAAGATTTACTTAAGACAGCTAAAGAATTTGACATTTTAGAAGATTTGGCAGTTGTTTCTGAACCACCAAAACAAGATATATCTACTCTTAAGAAGAGAATAAAGTATTGTAAAAATCCTATGGAGAAAAAGAAATTAGAGCAGGAATTAAATGCTTTATATAAGGAACATAAAAGAAATAGGAGAACTACTGTATGAAGGGTAAATATAAAGGCTGTGACATAGAAGTAGGACTAGATAGCTCAGGTTTCTTAACTTTTGCAGTGTTCGATAATGGATACGAAGTGACAAGTGGATTTTCTAAAAGTAGTGATTCTGTAAGAGATTATTATAGGTATATGAAAAGTGTAGTAGATGACTATAAAGAACATCCAGAAGATTACGAATAGGAGAATAAATGCATGAGAACAGAGAATATAAAAGTGACATTTAAAATTCCAATTCCAGTTGATAAGCCTGATTTGAACGGTGTGATATATTCCAAAGAAGCAATTAGAAATGCCTATAAAAATGTAAAGAATATTCCGATTGAGATACCGTGTAGTGATGGTCAGTTTCTTCCTATTGGAGCAACGCAAGAAGTTGAATTGATTGAAGATGAAAATGGTATGTATATTACAGGCGTTGGTCTTGTTTGGCATGGCGGCACAGAAGAAAGTGTTGAGATGGTTGATGGTAAAGTTACAAGTTTTCATGTAAGTGGAATTGGGATTTCTAAAGATTAGGAGAATAACTATATGCCAATAGGTGATGGAAGAAAAACATATTCAGACAGTACATTAAAGTCTATGACGAAAGATGAACTGATTGATATTATTCGTTGCTTAGAAAGTAATCTTAGAAATGCTCGTGAGACAAATGATATTCAGTATGAGAATTGTAAGAGGTTGCTAAGTGAAAATGGGATAATTCAAGGTGGATATAAGAAGAAAATTGATGAACAGACAGAGGCTTGGATTAAAGCAGGATTGACATTATCAGAAGCTGACAAAGAAGAAGTGATGAGAATGTCGTAGTTAAGAGAATAAGTAATTGTAAACAATAATTTTATATCATAGGAGGAAATAAATATGATGAACAATTTTTTAAATGGTATGTTTGGTAAGGTAGGAGATTTAAAAGATGAAAGACATTAAGATTGTTGTGGGATCGAATTGGGGCGATGAAGGAAAAGGATTAGTGACAGATTATTTTTCGCAGAAACCTAATAGTATTGTTGTTTGTTCAAATGGTGGTGCTCAGAGAGGACATACCGTAATAACGCCTGATGGAATCAGACATGTCTTTCATCATTTTGGATCTGGAACATTCAATCACGCAAGTACATATTTATCTGAGGATTTTATTGTTAATCCAATTATTTTTAAGCAGGAATATGATGAATTGATGAAATTAGGATATGTCCCAAATGTTTATATCAATCAAGATTGTATGTTGACTACACCTTTTGATATGATGGCAAATCAGATTATAGAGGAAAATCGTGGGAAAAATAAACATGGTAGTTGTGGCTTGGGAATTTTTGAAACTATCAAAAGATATAAAGCTGGCATAACTGATGTAGATAATCATATCAGGGAATATTACTTAGAACAATTTGAAAGAGAGAATATTATATTAACAGATGAATGGTCAAGAATATTCCTTGATAATGGTATATTTGAACACTTTTTAGATGATTGGGATTTTATGAATAATCACTCATTGGCTATATCAGATAATTATTTCTTAAATCAGTTTGACAATATTGTATTTGAAGCTGCGCAAGGTTTATTGCTTGATCAGAACAACACAGAATATTTTCCACATCTAACACCGTCTAATACAGGTATTAAAAATCCCAAGAGAATAATTGAAAATGTTGAATGGAATGATGAGATAAATATTGAAACTTGTTATGTATCTCGTACTTATTTAACGAGACATGGTGCTGGTAAATTCCCATCTGAATGTAATAAGAGATTTATCAACGAATATATGTTTGATAAAACAAATGTGCCAAACCCATTCCAAGATACATTGAGATATGGAACACTTGATTTAGAAGAATTATATGGTAGATGCTCTAATGATATAGGAAACTTTGGAGATAAAAAATCAATCGCCATTACACATTGTAATGAATATGATTGGGATAATGATAAGTTAATTGAGTTGTTCAAGGATTGGAATATTTATTACTCAGATGGCGAAACACATAATGATGTGAACTGAAAACAAGAAAGATTCGTTTCCCTTGGAAATTTTTACAGAGAATATAAGAACAGGAGGTACAAATGGGCACACGAAATTTAACAATTGTATATAGTAACGGAGAATATAAGGTTGCACAGTATGGACAGTGGGATGGGTATCCTGAAGGTTTAGGTGTACAGTTGCTTAAATATCTTAAGGGGATAAATATTAACGAATTAAGAAATGCAGTAAATGATTGTACATATTTGTCTAAGGAAGATTTTGATGAGATAAATAAGAATATTGATGAAGCAAGGAAGGATAATCCAAGATTTTCTTGGCAGAAGTTTTATCCAGAATTATCAAGAGATACAGGTGGAGATATTTTAGAACTAATTATGTTTAAGAATAAAACAAAGTTGCAAAACTCATTAAACTTTGCAGCAGATAGCCTTTTCTGTGAGTGGGCTTATGTTATTGATTTGGATAAGAATACTTATGAAGTATACGAAGGTTTTAATAAAGAACCACTAGATGAATCTGAAAGATTTTATTTTTTAACACCGATTGCAGAGAAAGAGTATCGAGAAAATCCCAAAGAATATTATCCTGTTAAATTTGTTACAGAATATAGTCTTGGTAGTCTTCCTGACGAAAAAGATTTCCTCGAAGATATTAGTAAAATCTGTAGTTTTGATGAGGAAGAGTAGACTTGGAATATCGGTTTTTCTTATGGAATTTGAAAGGAAAATATAAGAGTAGGAGGTGAAATTAAATGCATTATTGTATTCATTTACTCACAAAAGAATTACCAAGTGAGAATAAAATTGCAGAAATTATGAAGCCATATAATTCAGAACTTGTATATGGCTCAGATGATGAAGAAGATAAACAGATTGATTATCCAGTTTTTACATGGGATTATTATCGAATCGGTGGCAGGTACAAGGCTGAATTAAAACTAAAAGTAGATGAAGAAGGATCTGCAAATAGTGAATATTATAATTGGGGTTATTATGACAGACAAGATAGAAACGGTAGATTGTTTTGGTCAAGTCTTTTATCTACATTAAAAGAGAATATTACACCTGAATGGATGTACCATGAGGAAGATTGGTTTATGAATATGGGTTTTGGTGATGGATATATTCTTGTTGATGGAGCAAAACAAAGCGATGTTTTAAATATTAACAAGCTTGGATGTTACGTATGTATTCTTCCTGACGGTTCAGCTATTGCAAGAGATTCATGGAATGGTAAAGATATCATCAAAGATGAAAAATTCGATGAAAAATATAAACAGGCTATAACAGATAATATGGATGGATTTATTACAGTGCTTGATATCCATGATTAAGGATGAATTATCGGTTCTTGCGAAATTGAACAGAGAATTTAAGGAGATATTAATGAGAGAACATACAACAATTTGTAAGGTTGATGTTGGACAGGATTTAAACGATTTAAAAAATGAGATGCTTTATTGTTTAGATTATTTTGAACATAGGAATCATCCTGTTTATGGAATTTTTAATGGACAATTATATGTTGCGTATGAATGGGCTAAAAATATAAAAGATATTAACTTGTTTTAATTTTAGAGAAGTTGAGAGGAGAATAAATATATGAAAACATTAAGTAAAATTTTAGAAACACTTGAAAAGATTAAAACTGATATTCGATTTTTAAGTGAAGCTTCACATAGTAGATATTTGGATATTTCTAAAAATCTGAGTGAATATAAAGCAATAATTGAACAACAGGATAGAATATTGCAGGCGATATTCAAGTCGTATGCAAATAGTGAAGATATGGAATGTATGGTATTTGTTCCATATAGAGGTAAACCAGTTGTAATTAAAAATGGCGAAGTAGTCAGTACAGATAATATGACTTCATTTGATGTTGATTGGGCTTATGATAGACGAACTGAAGTGACTGTAAGAGGAGAATAAATAAGTAGGAATTATCGGTTTCGTGTGGAGGTAAAATGAATGATAACACCACCAGTAATGCAAGGATTAACAAACGAAAATACAATGTTGGCAAGTGCTTCTATAGAAGATTTAGAAGAGTATAAGAAAAATGCTTGTAAAATTCTTAGAAGTCAGACGCAGTATGCTACTGCAAAAATCGTAGAAGAGTTGATTGACCATGAAATTATGAATAGAAAAATTATTGAAAAAATGAATAAAATCTATGAACAATTTCATGTTGGAATATAGGAGGTAATACCAATAGAATTAGAGAATAATTCAAAACAGATTGAAGAAAATCTTAAAACTGTACTTACATTAGAATATATGGGAATTCATATTGAAGACACAAAAGAGCAAGATTTTAAGCAGTTATATTACTTCTCAGTACCAGAAAGATCAACACTAAAAGTAAAATCAGCAAAAGAACAAGCTGAGACGGCAGATGATTTAATTCAAGTAGCGAAAACCATTTTAACGGGAATAATTCTTAATACATATAAAACTGAATATGCCGATGGCGAAGAAGATGAAGAGTTTTACAAAGATGTAGAGAATAATATTTCAGAATATGCTTTATTCTTTGCAAGGGTTAGACAAGGTGAAATATGGAATAAAGAAATGGGCAAGGCGGCTGTTAATAAGGTATTGGGAAAGCTCCTAAATCCGTTATATAAACAAGTTTAAAAGGAGGATGAATAAATGACTTGTAAATATCCAGTAAATAGCAGAAGTTATAGGTTTTGTTTAGGCTGTAGTGATATAGATTGTTGTGAAGACAAAGTTACTCCCATCACTTCTATACCAGAAGTTTACTCACCAAAGAATGTTATTCCGTCTGCATCAGAAGCAAATAAGATGACAAACAATGCAATTGATAGTTGCACGACACAGCAATTAGCAGAGTTATCAAAATTGATTAGAGATGCGGTTGCAGATGGCAAATTTTCAATCAGTGAAGATGGTTGTTTAAAACCTGAAACACGAAAGAAATTAGAGGAACTTGGTTATAAAGTTGAAACTGGCAATCAATATAATGAATCGTATTACAGTATCAGTTGGAGATAAACGAAGTAAATAGGAGGAAAATAAATGCGATTAATTAAAGCAAGAGATTTAGGATACGAACCTGCTGGAACAATATTCAGTAATGTAAGTGATTTTTCAGCAGAAAGAGTAAATAGGTTAAAAGATAAATGTTATGACGATATCGAAATCAGTGGCTTTAATCTAATGTGTGGTGGAGATGAAAGGGGATTCTTTCATACATGTATTCATATGCCAAGTTATGTATCATTAGATAAAGGCGTTCCAATTCGTTTGTCTAGTAAAGATTGGTTAGAGCCAAGTGATACAAGTACGGCAGATTATGAAGAAAAAGATTTGGTCATCGTATGGGATAGAGATGAAATTCAACATATGATTGATATTTTTCAGTTGGCATTAGATAAATTAAAGTCGCAGTAAATTTCGATTTCATGCGAGGAGGTGAAATCTTGGAGAAAGTAATTAAATATAAATGTTCTGAATGTGGAAAATTATTTGACGCACCTGATGATGCTTTAGCTTGTGAAACAAGACACAAAAGAATTGAGAGAGCTAATGAGATGCTTGATAAAGGATATACGTTGAAGAAAATCAATGACGAGTGTAAGATTTGGGAATCTGTGCCAGAACATTTAGAGAATGTAAATAAGGATAACTGCTTCAAAATCAGTTATTGGCAATGTTGTGATAAACCTGCATATCGAATTACTGATATCTTTTTTGACGGAAAGGTAAATGTATGGGGTTGTGGTTCGTGGAGTGGATATTATGGTAATCGACTTAGATTAAATAGCAGCGATTTAATGAACCCAAGACCAAAGGAAGAGTTGTTTGTAGATAGTAGATATACAAACAGATGGTAACTATAAAGGAGAAATAATATGGATAGAAGTGATCTCGCAGAAAGAATGAAAGGCTATGAAAAAAGGAATAGATATTATCTTCAGCGAAGAATGCCAGTGATTTTGAGACTAGACATGAGAGCTGGACATAGCTTCACAAAAGGATTTAAAAGACCGTTTGATGAAGTTTTTATAAAATCAATGCAGAATACTGCTAAATATTTATGCGAAAATATTCAGAATTGTAAATTATCTTATCAACAGAGCGATGAAATCACATTACTTCTTGTTGATTATGATAAGTTAAATACAGATTGTTTCTTTGATTATAGAGTTGATAAATTATGTAGTATTACAGCAAGTATGGCTACGATGGCATTTAATAAATTTTTTGAAAACTATGTTGACGAATATAGATTTAGTAAATGGGATGGTGTTTCAAACTATGAGGATGATACATGGGAATATATTCAGACATTACTAAATGCAGTTGACAAGGGTGCAATGTTTGATGCTCGTTGCTTTAATATTCCAAAAGAAGAGGTAACAAATAACTTTTATTGGCGACAACTTGACGCTTCTCGTAATTCAATTCAGATGGTAGGTCAAGCCAATTTCTCACACAAAGAGTTACAGAATAAATCATGTAATGATATTCAGGATATGCTTATGACTCAGAAAGATATTAACTGGAATGATTTACCGATTTATCAGAAGCGAGGAAGCTGTTGCACAAAAAATAAGGTTGTTGTTGAATCTGATGGAGTTATGGCAATTGCACAGTTAAGAGATGCTTCTAAATTAGAAAATGAGTGGATTATTGATGCAGATATCCCTATTTTCAAGGGCAAAGGCAGAGAATATATTGATAGATTAGTTTTTGTTGGTGAAGAGTAAATAATATACTATATATAGTGATTGCAAAACGTTATGAATATTATATAGTATGAAAATCAAGACCGAAGTAAGCTGACATTTCTTGAGGAGGTAAAACTTGAAAATATGTGTAACAGGTCACAGACCAAATAAATTATATGGATATAATCTATCTGATCCACGGTGGCAGAGATTAAAAGAGCAGTTCAAATCAATTTTAAAAGAGAATAATTGTGAGGAAGCAATTACAGGAATGGCTCTTGGAGTTGATACGGTATTTGCATTGGCAGTATTAGAATTAAAAAACGAGGGATATGATATTAAACTGCATTGTGCAATCCCTTGTAAAAATCATTCCTGCAAGTGGATTAAAGAAAGTGTTGACCAATACAATTACATTCTTTCTAAAGCAGATATCGTCAAGTTGGTATCTGATGAAGAATATAAGCCTTGGTTAATGCAGAAAAGAAATGAATATATGGTTGATTTAGCTGATAGAGTTATTGCAGTTTGGGATGGTTCAAAAGGTGGAACAGCAAATTGTGTGAAATATGCTGAGAAGGTTGGTAAAGAAATTATCAGAATTGAACCATAGAACAGAGAATATATAGTTGAGGGAGGTAAGAATGTGATTCAAGTAATTGAGACAAATTTGAGTATTGATAAAGATAATATCATAAGAGATCATCAGTCACGAATTGTTGAAGTTGAAGACTGGGATACATATTGCAAAGCATTTGAAGAATATAATGGTGAAGCTGTTTATTTTAAGTCAAAGTCTATGCGTGGTTACAGTATCTTATCGAATTGCACAATGACAGATTTGATATATGATGACATTCATTTATCTTGTATGATCTTACACCAATCAGGTTTTATTACGAAGAAACTTGCATATAGAATTGTTTTATAATCTATGATTCATTCGAGTCACAATTTCCAATAAAAATAAAAATCAAATAGAGAATAAGTAAGTGAAAGGAAGAATTATATGAAGTTATTTAAAAGTGTAGACGAAAAGTTAAAAGAGATTGGTTTTGTTAAAATCGAAGAGGATAAATATGGTGTAAGGTACGAGAGGAAAAATAGCAAATATAATTTTACTCAATCTGTAGATATTCTACATAAAAGTTCTGGTAAACACATTTTACAGTCTTATGATCCAGATTTGATGGATGAAAAGAAAGTTGGGAATACATGTGTTGGTCTTACTGGATATGAGATGAAGTTATTTCTTAAAAAGATGAAACAGATTGATTTGTACAGTAAATAAATAATTTACTGTTTCATGCGAAATTCGAGGAGGTGAGAAATATAGAGGATCTTATAAACTTATCAGATATTATTCTTGATAAATTAGAAAATATGCATATAGATGCAAAAGGCACTATTAAAGATAAATCAGAAAGTATAAATATCGGAATTGATATTTCAAATTTAAATGATGCAAAGATAGAGATTACTTGTTGGGATGAATGGAATTCTATAACTGGAAAAATTGAGCATAAGAAAAAGGCAACAATTAGTTTTACAGATTATGAAATGGATTATAAATTTCAAGATAAAAACAAAACTAATATATTGGAATGTTTATGGGAAGCAAGTAAGACAGAGAATACATAGTTAAGAGGTGATAAACTTGGATACGCAGCTATGTAAAGCAAAGAGCATTAGTAGTGGTCAATGGGTTTGTGGATATTATGTAAAAGGTTTAGATATGTATGACAAAGAAATCCATATGATATTTGAATCAGAAACAATATTCTATTCTAATGGCGAAACTGATGGTTTTGAAGAAATAGATCCAAAGACATTGTGTAGATGTACAGGCAGCCATGATAAAAATGGCAAATTAATCTTTGAAAACGACATTCTAAACGGAGAATTATATAATGTAGTCTCTTATGGAAATGGTGAGAATGATTTTCTCGGAATGAATGTTGGTTGGTATGTTCAGAGAGATAACTTTGAATCATGGTGTGAATTAAATGATTTAGAAATGTATGAAGTAACAGGAAATATCTTAGATAATATCTAATCAGTCTTGAACGATTCAGTTCAAAAATTCCAAAAACAAAATGTCACGAATAATATATAAAATCCGTGACAAAAAGAGAATAAATAAATGCGGATGGCATTCATGTTTGGGTGGAAGAACAGCATACCCTTGGGTTTTTATACTCAAAAATCACTGATTATACATAGATGTTTATATAAATTAACTTCTGTGTTCCAGTCGCAAGACTGTTCAAATATAGTTATCAAAAAAATTTTATTACATATTATAAGGAGGATTCATTTAATGAATTTTGAAATGACAGGAAAGTTAAGTATTCCAAAGGAGACAGATAAGTTTCATCCTGATACTGAGAAAACTTATGAGTCTGGTTGGGTGCGTAAACAGTTAATGTTTAATGTGGCTTGTGGTGATAATCGTCATATGCTTACAGTAACAGCAGGTGCTTTCGGTGATGGACATGGAGATATCTATAGTTTCACTAAGAGCAGTGTAGATGAGAATGGTAATAAGGTCAAAGGCGAGTCAATTAAGATTCCATTTAAGGAGAGACTTACTTCACCAAAGTTAGCGGAGATTGCAGAGTTCAAGAAGTTTATTGTTGACCTTGAGAAACCTGGTCGTAGATATAAGCTTGAGAAGGCGGCTGAAAAGATTAAAGAGGGTGCAAGTCTTACTGATGAAGAGTTAAAAGAGATCAGTCTTGAGAATGAAGCTGATGTAAATGCCGAACTTGAAAAGAGTAATAAGAGAAGACATGAGTTTATTTCCGAGTGGGATTTTATTGATTTTATCAAAAAGGTAATTAACAGTGGAAAGTTTTCTGATAAGAAATTCTTTATTCGTGGAAATGGCGAGTATCAGTATTCAGATAAAAATGAGAGAGTATATGAGTCTTATGTGCCCAATCGTATTTATCTTGCAGCAGATGATGCAGAAGAGTCATCTACAGCAACAATCAATATTTTATTTAACTCTGAGAGTTTAGATGATATGAGCGTTGAGGAGAAGGGCAAGTATTATGTGAATGGTTACATGATGGAGTATGACAATAATCGTAAGGGTAATATTCCTGTACCAGTTACAATTACAATTCCAGTTCCTTCTGATGATGCAGATGAAAAAGCCAAGAAGAGAGCAGAGTCAATTAAGCATAAATTTATGGTTGATGATGATACATTCAAGGAGTATGGAGCTGTTGTTAATATGTTGAATGGGGCACAGAAAACAGAGATTACAGAGGACATGCTCACTGATGAACAGAGAGATGATTTAGAGTGCGGATTAATTACTATGGATGATATTCGTGCAGAGCTTGGTGGAAATGTATATGGAGAGAGAATCAGAGAGTATCAGTTCTTAAAGCCAGCAAGAGGATTTACTAAAGGAAGACAGGATACGGTGTACACAGAGGATGATATGGTTATAAAGCCACTCGAAGAGGAACTTCCAGATGGTACAGAAGATTTATTTGAAGATGACGATGATGAGCTTTAAAAGAGATGAGGGCGTTTGCCCTCTCTCAAAATTAAATAATATTATGGAGGAATTATATTAATGAAGAAACCTATGTTACAGAGATCAGCAACAGAGATTAATAAGATTACAGGATTTATTATGGGTGTTCGTAAGTTTGGTAAGACAAGCTTGTGGGCAGATATGATTAATGCAAAATTTGGAGATCCAGAAAAAGGACTGCTCGTATCATGCGGAATGGAGCATGGTACTAATATGATTGATAATATCTTTACTACTCACGCTAATACATGGAAAGATTTAGTAGAGGTTAAGGATTGGCTTATTAAAGAGAAAGGCAATGAGCACAATGTTGAGATGGTGTGTTTCGATAGTGCAGAAGAGTTTTTTGGAATTGCAGAGTCAGAGGTAATCAGATTGTCTATTCTTGAGAATGGAAAGAAAATTAAGTCAATTAAAGCTGCTTATGGTGGATACACAAATGGAGAGAAAGAATGTGCAAAGCTTGTAAAGAAGTTCCTTAATGACTTATATAATGCAGGAATTATGCCTTGGATGATTGGTCATACAAAGTTAAAGACGGTTAAGGATAAGGCTTCGCTTGATGAGGAAGGTTTTCAGAGATTAGGTTCTTCTCTTATTGCTGATTATGAGAGTGCAGTTGCAGATTGCTTTGATATTATCGCAACAGGACTTATTGACAGAGAAATCGAAGAGAAAGGTGAAGGCGATAGCACAAAGCGTTATGTTAAAGAGACAGAGCGTAGATTATACTTCCGTGGCAATGAGATTGTAGAAGCAGGTGGTAGATTAAAGGATTTATCAATTCCTGAGTATATTCCATTTGATCAGTTAAATATGGGACAGATATTTATTGATACTATTGAAACTGCACTTAAGAATGGTCGTGTTGATGCTACATCATCTGAACAAAAGAAAGTTGTTTCTAAGAAGTCAGTCCCAATTAAGGAAGAAAAGCCAGTAGAGTCAGATCCGATTGAGGATGATATTGACGATATTGACGCACCAGTTGAGGAGACAACGGAAACATCTACATATCCAGATGATTTAGATGCTGTTATCCGTAAGATGTATAAGGAGTGCAAGGATGCAGAACTCAAAGCATCAGTTAAGAATGTAATTGCTGAGTACGGAAAACTCAATGATGTTGACGAGGATGGATTAAAGAGAATTTACGATATGATGAATTAGTGAGGTATGGCACATGCTGGTAAAATGCAGACTGTGCGGTACTAAAGTAGATAGAAATGAGGCATTCAAAGTAGTAGTAGGTGGTAAAAACACCTACTATTGCAATGAAGCTGAGTATCAAAAAGTATTGCACGAGAGAGAAGTAAAAGATAACACTTATGAGTGCATTAATCAGATATTTGGATATAAAGTCCTGAATTCTGCACTGTTCAAAGAGATAAATCTTTTATTGGAGGTATATTCTTATGAACATATTTTGGCATATCTAACAGAGAATAAAGAGTATATAACAAAGGTTCTTGAAAAAGATTTTGTAAGTGAGTATGCAAAGATTCGATACTTCGCTGCAATACTGAAAAATAATATTGCTGATTTTAAGATGAAAGAACCTGAAAAGCCCAAAGAGGTGAATGTAGATATGCCAATTATAAACTATAAGAGAAGAAATAAACGTAGAAGTTTATCTGAAATTGAAGAAAGTGTAGGTGATTGACATAAGTGAGTTTATTACAGGCGTGAAAGAAAAGTATCCTGCTCAATTATTAAAAGGTAGGATTGAAACAGAGGGTAATGTCATTAGTTGTTTCTTCAAAGATATGCTTCTGCTTGATGATACAACATTTGAGCAAAAAGATTTTGTCACAGCAGATGGTCTTTTTTATTTTTCTTTATTGAAAAATTTACGAAAGAAGGGATTTTATTCTCTGGATGAAATTACCATTCTGTCTAATATGAATCAAGAAGTTATTGAAAAATTTGAGGATAAAGGTGGCTGGGAAACAATTCAACACCAGATTGATATTATCAATATTCAGAATTTTGATACATACATAGATATTCTTTATAGAGAGAATATTATGATGAATATGTATAAGGATGGTTTTAATCTTCTACAAGAAATAACGATAGGGGATAAGAAAGTAGTTCCACTAAAGTTATTTAGAAAAATGACTGCTGAAGAAGTCACGGATTGGTATGAAGCTCGTATATCAAGTTATGGTACAGGATATAGCAGTAAAGTTCTTGAAGAGGAAGAAATAGATTTTGATGATGAATTTATTGAATCTTGTAAAGATGGGGAAGAGAATGGTGTTCCATTTGATGTAGCAGGATATGATAAAAACGGAGAGGAAATGAACTGTTTTCCTTTTCTATCACGACAGATAATGGGATTACTTGAAGGAACACTTACTATGATGGGTGGTTTCTCTAGTGCAGGTAAATCTACATGGTGGATTACAGTTCTTATGGCACTTCTACATTATGATCGAAAAATTCTTATTATCTCCAATGAGGAAAATATTAAAAAATTTAAAATAAAATTCATGGTCTGGTTACTTGGAAAGCGCAATAGATATTTCAAACTTACAAAAAAGAAAATGACATCTGGCGATATAAATGCAGAAAGCAGAGAACAACTAACGGATGTTCAGAAGTTTTGGAGAGAGAATTATAAAGGAAGAGTTAAATTTATCTCAATCAATGACGCAGATATGAGGGTAGTAAAAAAGAAAATTCGTGAAAATGTTCTGAGACATGGATATGATACTGTACTATATGACACATTCAAAATTCAAGAAGGAGATTTTTCATCTGCTAGACAAGACTTATCACTTGTAAGAGATAGTCGAGAACTTGATAAATTAGCAAAAAAATATAATTTGATCATGCTTGCTTCTGTTCAGTTAGCGGAATACATGAAGGGCAAACTGTTTCTTGACGCAAGTTGTTTGAGTAATGCAAAACAGATTAAAGAGATTTTGGAAAATTTATTCCTAATGAGAACTGTGTATGCAGAAGAATTGGATGAAAAAAGTAAATATTATTGTCGTCCATTTAGACTCAAAAAAGTTAATGATAAATGGATAGAAGAAGAATACAGACCTGATCTTAATGCAGTATGGAGAATGTGTTTTACGGAAAAATGCCGTAGTGGAGCTAATTCAAGTGATAATGGCATTGCATATTTACTGAAATATGATGGTGATCATTGTATTTTCCGTGAAGTGGCACAATGCAGACCTCGACATGGAGAAATAAAATAACAAATTATGGAGTGATATATGTTAGCTGATGTTAAAAAAGAACTGATAAATCACCCAGATAAGCTAAAAGATGTTCTTGAACATTTTGGCTATTGTAACATAGTAATTCGTCCTAAATACATATCATTTGGACGAGACGAAAAATCATCAAAGAAAAGTATAGTAATCAACCTTGAAAATAATGAATATCTGTACACTATAGATTATGCAAGAAATATCAGAAAAGATATTTTTTCATATATTATTGACCAGAGAAAAGTTGAATTCATAGATGTGCTTAATGAAGTAAAACATGTATTAGGTATTACAGATTACTATGATTTCTTTGATAATAGAGGAATTTTTGGAGGATTTTATGAAAAGATTAGAAAACGAAGAACGAATAAAGTCAATACATATGATGATTCCATCTTAAATTGCTATGTTCATTGTGGGAATACAAAGTTTCTTGCTGATAATATATCACTTCTTTCACAAAAATTTTTTGGCATAAGATATGATGTAGAATCACAAGGCATTGTTATCCCTATAAGAAATCAGTTTGGACAGCTTATGGGTGTTAAAGAACGATTTAATTATGATGTTGCTGATGGTGAGATGAAATACTTTTATGCTGTACCTTGCAGTATGAGTCAAACATTATTTGGTTATTCTCAAAATTATGAATTCTTAGTAGATAATACGATCTATATCTTTGAGGCTGAAAAGAGTTGTATGCAGTGTTTTTCTTATGGAATAAGAAATTGTGTATCTCTTGGAAGCGGATCTATTTCTATTCAACAAGTCAAAATGTTACTTGAATTAAATCCTAAAAAGATAATTTTCTTACATGATGTCGGATATGGTTTAGAAAATATTATGAGAAATATTGATATGGTAAAGAATTATTCTAGGTTCATAGAGATAGAACTTGGCTATTGGAGTTATTTTGGACGAGGATACAAGGATAAAGTTTCACCATCTGATTTAGGAAAAGAATGTTTAGAGCATATATTAATGAATGAAATAACAATGATTGGAGATGAAAATGACGAAGACGAATTATAGGATTTTAAATGATTGTCGTGGAATGTTAGAAGATGAGATTGTTCAGACTATTTTTGAGCAACGTGGTATTGAAGATATAGACCATTTCATGAATCCAACAGAAGAGGATTTATTACCTCTTGATTCATTATATCGTATTAATGAAGCGTATGAGAGAGTAATGAGTGCAATTAATAACAACGAACATATTTCAATATTGACTGATACAGATTTGGATGGAATCGCATCAGGTACAATTATGACAAGGTATCTCAAACATTTTACAGACAATATTCAAGTTCATATTGATGAGGGAAAACAGCATGGATTAATAGGACAAGATTTATCGCAATTTGAGGATTCTGATTTGCTTATTATTGTAGATAGCTTGGATAAGGACGTGTGTCAGTATAAAAAGTTGAGAGATATGGGCGTAGATATTATTATTCTTGACCATCATGCGATTAAAGAAAGTGAGCTATATGACAATTATACAATTCTTGTATCTTCTCAGAGAAAATATGAGAATCCACAGTTATCAGGAGCAGGTGTTGTATGGAAGTTTTGTAGGTATTTTGATGAGATAAATACTACAGATTTTGCTGACGAACTTGTTGATTTAGCTGCAAGTGGAATAATTGGAGATATGATGTCTATGACTTCACCAGAGAATAGATATATTGCAAAGATTGGTTTAAGTCAGAAAATAAATCCATGTATTAAGAAAATAGTGGGAAGCTTTGATTTTAACAGCACAGCAGTTGCATTTAGTCTTGCTCCTATTGTGAATGCTGCAAATAGAATTGGCAAGAATAATATAGCTCTTGACGCATTCTTAGCTGATGACAATAAACAAGTATTGGCATATGTTAAAGAACTAAAGAAGTGTAAAGAGTTACAGAATGAAGAAGTTTCAAGACTCTTACCAAGTGTAATTAAACAGTGCGAAACTCAGACTGATAAGAAAATGATAGTTGCGTTTATTGATACATCTTATGGTATATCAGGACTTTTGGGTAATAAATTACTTGAAAAGTATCAGAAACCTATTCTTATTTTGAAAGATTGTGGAGATACATATTCTGGTTCAATGCGAGCTGTGGGAGTTCCAGATTTTAGAAAGATTTGTAATGACAGTAAATTAGCAAAATGTGATGGACATGAACTTGCGGCTGGTATTTCAATTAAAAAAGAGGACTTAGATAAATTTACATTATATATAGAAGAAACTCTTCCCAAATTAAATACGAATGTATCTGTTGATGTAGATATTCAGTTGGATATTTCAGATATAACTCGTAATCTAATAGAAAAAATTAAGATGATTGACAGAATATCTGGTACAGATTTCAAGCCTGTAAAAGTATTTATAGATGGCATCAATGAATATGAGATTGGGCAGATGAGTGATTATAAACATCTTGTAATTAAACCGAATGATTATTTACAGATTATCAAGTGGAATTTTGATGGTTCATTTGATGAGATGGAGGATCATTCAATGATGAATGACGAATTACAAGTTGTTGGTGTACTAGATAGTGGCTGGCTTGGCAGAAAGTTTTCGCTAAAGGTTATATGTGATGAGATTGAGGAGGTGAATTGATATAGGAACTATATTACCCGATGTAGAATGTTCTGTTTGTGGTTTATCTTCTGCGGATGATAAAAATTTTCATAAAAGAGCAAAATTGTGCAATAGACATTGGTTGCAAATAAAAAGAAATGGTAAACCGACAGATACAAATAAGATTATTCCAAGCGATATACAGCATTTAACTAATTGTTGCTCAATTTGTGGAGATAGAGAAAGTATTAAATACTATATTTGGCATAGAGATGGCGAATATAAAAATAAAGAACTTTGTAATAAACATTATAATCAACTTATAAGACATGGATATTTATTAGATACAACACAATCAGACCATGCTAAACGACATAAGTGGACAAAAGAAGAAGATATAAAACTTGAAGAATTATATAAAATCGGTTTATCTTTTGATGAAATATGCAAAGAAATGAATATGAGTATCGGAATGATAAATTCTCGAAGTTCGTATCTTAAACTTGGTGAAAAATATATGCGTAGTAACAATCCGAAATTTAAAGCACCATATCAAGATTATAATTGGTGTTACGAACGATATGTCATAAAAGGAATGTCGCATCAAGAAATGGCTGATGAATGCGGAGCTTCTTTGAGAGTAATTCAAAAATGGTGCTCCGAAATACATAGATTAAATGGTTGGACTTTTAAAGAAAATAAAAATTTATCAGATTTACAATATCAAATTATTTTATTTGGAACTCTAGGAGATGGGCATATTGATAAAAGAGAAAATCAGCCATTATACATCGAAAGTCATGCAATTGATGAAAAGGATTATTTATTTTGGAAATATGAACAATTAAAAGATTTATGTAGTTCACCTCCGAAATATTATAAAGAATCATATAGTACTTTTGGGGTAGATAAACAATATTTATGTCAGCCATATTATAGATTTGAAACACGTATTATTTATCAGTTAAAAGAAATCCGAGAAATGCCTCGAATAGATAAAATCAATAAACTTAACAAATTAGGTTTGTGTTTACATATATTGGACGATGGTAGTCGTTGGAACACATGGTCTTTGTGTTTAGCAGAATATACCCAAGATGAGATTGATTTATACATCAAACTTTGCAAAGAAAGATTTGATATGAATTGTTGGCAACAAAAAGATACAAGGTATCTTACATTTGATGCTGAATCAAGCAGAAAAATAGATCAATTAATTTTAAATACACTTCCTAACGATTTAGACATTGTAAAGAAGAAAATTCTGAATAATTCTAATATTACAGAAGCTGCTCAATATGTTTTTGTAATATCAAATAACGAAAAAATAGGGCTAAGTACCTATTGCCGTTCTCATAAAATCCCATACAACAAAGCTAAAATCGTTACCAATGAAAACAACTTATCAGAGATAAAAGAGAATACATTATTAGAACTTATAGGAAATGAGGAAATGCAATATGCGATATAACAATTATCATAAGCACGATCATGTCTCTAATATTTTTTCACCTGATACAAATACAAAGCAGGAAGAATATATTTTAAAAGCACTTGAATATGGTCATACGAGTTACTTTACGACTAATCATGGTTCGTTTGGAGATATATTTGAAGCAAGAACGCTTTGCAATAAATATGGTATTAAATGTATAGCAGGAATTGAAGGATATATTGTTCCAGACGCTTCCGAAAAAGATAAAAGGAATTATCATATTGTCGTAATTCCTAAGACTGATGAAACAAGAAAAAAAATGAATTATGTGTCAAGTATGGCAAATATAAATGGTTTTTATTATAAACCTAGATTTTTCATGAAAGATTTATTGGCTTTAGATAAGAATGATGTATATATCACAACAGCCTGCGTTGCTGGTCTATTGAGAGACGAGGATTCAATTGAGAAAATATTTAAGCCCTTATTCAAACATTTCGGTAACAATGTAATGCTTGAAGTCCAAACTCATCTTGATCCTGTTCAAATAGAGATAAATAAAAAAGCTATTTATTTTTCAGATGAATATGGTTTATCTTTAATAGCTGCGAATGACTCACACTACATAGATGAGAGTGGTAAACAAGAACGTCTCGAATTATTAAAAGGCAAGCATATTAATTATGGTAGCGAAGATGATTTTATCTTAGATTATCCGACTGCGGAGACAATGATAGAACGATTTAAAAAACAGAATGTTTTATCCGATAATCAAATTAATGATGCAATTAATAATACATTAATATTTGATAACTGCGAAGAAATCAAGCTTGATTATTCTATCAAGATGCCAACTATTTATCCAAATCTTACGCCAAATCAGCGTGTAAAACTCCTTAAACAAGAAATCAATAAACGATTCAAAGTCATTAGAGAACAAGAAAATATATCGGACAATGATTTTAAAAGATACCGAGATGGCATTCGATATGAAATGAAAATCATAGAGGATACAAATGACGAAGTTCATACGGCAGATTACTTCTTATTCAATGAGAAGAACGTTGATTTAGCAGTAAATAAATACGGTGGAGTACTTACGAGAGGCGGAAGAGGTAGCTGTGGTTCGTTTTATATTAATAGGATATTGGGAATGACACAGCTTGATAGGTTTAAAATTAATCTCCCTCTTTTCCCAGATAGATTTGCTTCTACGGCACGACTATTAGAAAATCGGTCACTCCCAGATATTGATTTTAATGTGAAAAGTCAAGAGCCATTCGTTAAAGCTTCGAGAGAATTATTGGGAGAGCATGGTTGTTATCCAATGTATGCACCTGGAACTATGCAGATTTCAGAGGCATTTAGAAATGTATGTCGTTCAAAAGGTATGGATTTTGATGAATTTAATGATGTAGCAAAAAATCTTGAAGCCTATGAAAATGATGAAAAATGGAAACCAATCATAGAAGAAGCGAATAAATATGTAGGAACAATCGTATCTGGTTCAGTACATCCTTGCGCCCACATTCTAAGTGACAAAAATTTATTATACGAATATGGAGTTACTAGACTAGGCGAAAATCTTTGTGTGCTGATTACATCATCCGAAGCGGATGAATATAAAGTACTCAAAAACGATTATCTAATTGTTAAAGTTTGGAAATTAATTGATGAAACATTTAAAGAGATTGGAAAACCGATTATTACAGCGAATGAGTTGTTAAAATCCATCAAAGATGATAAAAGAATATGGGATTTATTTAAGAACGGAATAACCTGTACTCTTAATCAGGTGAATAGTGATAATGGTTCACAACAAGCAAAAAGATATAAGGTGTCTTCATTTGAAGATGGCGCACATTTAACGGCAGCCATTAGACCATCGTTTGACTCATGGAGGGAACAATTCTTAAATCGTGAAGACTATACAACTGGTTCAGAACAGTTAGACAAAGTTTTAAACGATACACATGGATATATATTATTCCAAGAGTCTTTAATGCAATATTTTGATTGGCTTGGTGTAACACCTGCTGAGTCAATTGGATTAATAAAAAAGATATCTAAAAAGAAGATAAAACCAGAAGATTTTGCCAATCTCGAAGAAAGAATTAGGAAACAATGGATAATCAATACTGGTTCAGAAGACGGATTCGATACGACTTGGCAAATGATTCAAAGCTGTATGAGTTATGGTTTCTGTAGTGCTCATGCAGCAGCTACTTCATTAGATATGTGCTATGGTGCATATCTAAAGGTTAATTATCCTCTTGAATATTATAGTGTGTGTTTCAATAATTATTCCGATGATCAAGTAATAACAAATAAATTGAAAAAAGAATTAGATTATTTCAACATTAAATTAAGCGACATTAAATTTAGACATTCAACTTCAAAATATTCTTACAATAGAGAGAATAATACAATATATAAAGGAATGTCGTCTATTAAATATATTGGCGATAATGTAGGTGATGACTTATATGCCTTGAAAGATAATAAATATGATGATTTTATAGATTTATTGATTGACATAAAAAATACATCTGTTAATTCTAAACAATTAGAGATATTGATTAAGTTGAATTTCTTTTCTGAATTCGGAGAAATAAATACTTTACTTAAGCAAGTAGATTATTTTGATAAAGTATATGGTAAAAAGCAATTTAAAATAGATAAGCTGGAAGAACTTGGATTACCTAAAGATATAGTCAAATTGCATTGTAAAAAACAGACAGAAAAGATTTGGAAAGATTTTGATTCGGTATCCTTGCTAAAGGATATTATTAAAAATGTAGAGTATAAAGAAACCTCTCTCATGGATATTTTTAATTATCAACAAGAATTATATGGGTATGTATCTTATGTTCAGCCGACAGCAAATAAGCGACTATATTATGTATCAAACATTAATTCTACGAAATATCTTACAACAATTACTTTGTATGAAATTTATAGTGGAAAAACACGTACAGTCAAAATGTGGACAAGTGCATACAAGCGTAATCCGTTCAACAAAGGTGTTATTCTATATATTATTTCCCTTGAAAAAAAGAATAAAAAAGAACCAACTGGTGAAATAAATCCAGTTACAGGTAAGAAAATTTATAAAGAAGTACCCGATAAATTTGAATTTTGGTTGAGTAAATTTGTAATAAAAAACGATATTGAGGAGGACGAAGACGATATTTAACAAATATAAGTACACAGATAAGGAAATGGAAGAGCTAATATCTTCCATTGTAATCCTTGTTGACACAAGAGAGAAAGTCAATTCTCACATTACGGATTATTTTGATAGAAAAGAAATTAAATATAAAAAGAAAGCTTTAAACTATGGTGATTATTCATTCATGATCCCAGCTAATGAAAAACTTGGAATACTTCGTGATTTGTATTTTACAAATTCATGTGTCATTGAGAGAAAAGCAAGTCTTGAAGAAATAAGTGGTAATCTGACAAAAGAGCGTGATAGATTTGAAAAAGAATTATGTCTTGCACCTAAAACAAAAGTTCTGTTAATTGAAAATGCTTCTTATGAAGATATTGCAAAAGGTAATTATGATACAAAATATAATCGAAAATCATTCATTGCATCAATACATAGCTTTTGGTTTAAATATAATATTCCAATTATGTTTATGCCAAACAATCAATATTCAGGACTGTTTATCAGAGAGTATTTTGAATATTTCTTAAAGAATTATCTTCGATAGAGAGAATAATACAGTAGGAGGTAACAATCTATGAATAAATTAAATGTAACACAATGTAAAGGCGAAGGACAGGGTAGTTGTAAAAGATGTATTGATAATGGTAAATGGAATCAGAATTGGATGCGCTTTATCATATCGAAGGACATGAAGGATGTTATTGCTTAGATTGTGTAAAAGAAATTGAGAAAGAGGAACTTCTATGAAAATTTTAACACGATTATTTACGAAAAATCTTACTAAAATTCCTCTGTTATGGATTACATTCAACTGGAAACTGTTCAAAAAGAATGGTGCAAAAGGTTCTTGTATGTGTAATATTCATCCTTGCCTAAAGGATGATGAACACATCATTTCCACTATGAATGAACTGTGTGATTATATCAGAGAAAATTATGATATGGAGAAGATTATATGAGTGAGATGTCAATAGAAGAAGCAATTCGTATTCTTGATCCTGAAACATCAGCAGATGCTATTGCAGAGATTGAATACTATGCAGGATTCAACAAAGACAAGGCAATCGAAAAGGTTAATGAGGCTTGTGAAGTAGCCTGCAAGATTATGAAAGAACATATAAGGAGTAGAACAACATGAAAATCATTAAACAAGGCGAATTAAAACCTGTCACAAAAAGAATAACATGTGAGAATTGTGGCACGATTTTTGAAGTAGAAAAGAATGAATGTAATTGCACTTCGCAAATGGGAGTTATACACGATGGACTTGGTTCTTACAACATTAAATGTCCTACATGTAAGGACACACAATATTTTAATTGGAAATAAGGAGAGGCAAATGAATAGAGATGAATTATTGAAAAAAGAAATAATGTCAAAAAAGGATACAATAAAAAATGCATTCTTGAATCGTCTTACTTATGATAAGTGGGATAAGAAATCGCCTGTTTACGCCTATAATATTGTGTTATCTGAGTTTGAAAAAATTGATGATGTTGAACGAATTGAATTTTTATTACGTCCATTCAATATCATACCATATGTAGTTTACTTTTCAAATAAAGAAGATTTAGAAGCTTATAAATGGGTTCATGATACTATTGAAAAAGAAATAGATGATAGGATTGCAGAAGGTTTTAAGGATCATATTAGTGATTTTGTTGATTGCAAAGACTTATATTCAGGAGACTGTGCAGTATTTGCAGTCAGTCATTAAAATCCAAGTAAATCGTTCTTTCATTTGGTCAAATTTGGAGGTAAAAATGGAAAAATTAAGAAAAATAGGAGAAATCAACGGTTGGGGGCAAACTGACGTAGTTGAAATCGTGAAAACCCTTGAAAAACAAGGCTTTATTGTAGTTGATGATAATGAAGATAATGATAATTGGAAGACATGGCATGTGATGGTAAAGGTGTAAAAGCCAAGGAAAGACGGATTTCATAAGGAGGTAAAATAAACTATGAAATATAAAATTAGCAATGCATACATAAATGTAAATGGTGAAGATATTGCGGTTGGTGTTGCTCTTGGAGAAGAGGATAGACCACAGTCTCCATTTAGAACGGAATATGTTACAAATTCAGAGTATGAAAAGGGGTTAAAAGAATTTCGATACGGTAAACAACAAATTGGAGATTGTGTTCATCATTGTATAACACAGTTTAAAAACTTTACTGCTACATGCCCAATAAAACAGAAGTGGATTGATGAATTAGAAAAAATGGGATACGACATATCAAAATTGAAATATGAAATTGTAGAGTAATTGATGGATTTGTTAAGGAGGTGACAACAATGGCATATTGTCAGAGATGTGGTGAGTATTGCCAAGACCATTATACATATTGTAAGAGATGTTATTTTGAACTTGGGCAACCATTTGGGAAAGCAGTAGAAAGACCTCACAAATGCAGAAAATGTGGATGCACTATATATGGAAGATATAACTATTGTTTATCATGTGCTCAGAAAAAGGGTTTTATTAATAAATCAAATTATTAAAATAATAAAACGACTTTCTTTTGAAGATTGGAGGTAATAAATGAGAGTAGCATTAACAGGTCATAGACCTCAGAGATTAGGATTACCAGATGATGAGTTAGATATTAAATGGACAAGAATTGGTCATTGGATTTTTAATCAAATACTTGATGTATCTGATGTTTATTGTGGTATGGCAAATGGCTCTGATATTTTAATTGGATTAAATACTTGTGTTATTAAGGAGAGATACAGAGCAGCTTCGCCAGAATTAGAGAAGAATAGAAATTTAAAATTACATTGCATATTACCATGTAAAAACTACAACTCATCTAATAAATATTACAATAAATTAAAGACAGAAGCTGATGAATGGATTGAGCTGTCAGATGAATTTTATAAAGGTTGTGATAATGCAAGAGATCAATATATGGTTGATCATTGTGACGTACTTCTTGCAGTTTGGGATGGAATTAAATCAGGTGGTGTGTGGTCAACAATTCGTAAAGCACAGAAAGCAGGTAAGAAGATTATTTACTGTCCAAAAGAGATTTTAGAAGGAGAATAATACAGTAAGAATCAACAGTTTCTTCAGAAGATGAAAGGAGAATATACTAATGAAAAATATCGCAATGACAATTGCTTATGCGTCTGCATGGATTGCAACCGCAATAGCTGTAATTTTTGCAATTAAATATACAGGATCTATTTGGTGTCTCTGGGCGTTATTGTTTCCTGCTTGTATTGAAGCTAGTGTTGATATTAGTACGAGTGATAAAGGTGATGATAGCAAAGAAGAATAAGCCATTATTCATGTGGAGAATAGGAGAATAAGTATATGAAGTACGAAGAGTGTTCAGATGGTTGTATCAGATTTTTCCCAGACAATAAAGCTACAGAAATTTTGTATAATCCGACATTACATAAAGTACTCATATCGGGTGAATTAAGTTCATTAGATCTATGGGAACTTAATAATCAAGTCAGGTTTCGTGAAATTATAGCAAGACGTAAAGAACTATCCATATCGGATATAAATAAAAAATAACTATCTGAATTGGGTATGGGGAGGTGAATGTATGACAAGAACAAATAACATGGAATGGTATGTTTATTATGATGACTTCAATCAGAATAAGATTGTGCCATTAAATATATTTAAGCACTACACATTTAATCAAGATGTTCTCAAATTGCTTAAGTCGGATTTGACTAAAGAACAATTTGAGGAAGAGCTGGACAGAAAGCTGCTTTATTCATTCTGGAGCAAATGTGAATATGAAATAACTATTTACATGGCTTCATGGGTTGGACAATCTAAGCCAATAAAAATAGATATTTACAGTCAAGTAAAACTTAATTGGAACAGATTTGTAGATTATTGTTGGTCGTTTAAGGACTAATTGTTAAGTAAATAATAATTATTTCATAAGGAGAAAAACATGTTCATAAAAACAATGGATGGTAAGCTGATTAACTCAGACAGTATTATCCAGATACAAGGAACTTTTGGTTTATGGCTGAACGTCAAAATATCAGATGGTACAAGTCATTACATTGATGAGAATAATGTATCAAAATTCATACCAGAAAATGAATTACAACAATTTGAGTCAGATATTGAATGGCTCAGACTACAAAATTAGAGAGGATGGAGCAGCTGTAAGGGACAGTCGCATTTTAAAATAGGCACATTTGTCTATATTTAAACACAAATAATAATGATTTTAATAGGAGGATTAATATGGATAGGAATTTAGTATATAAATTGACATATGAGACTATTGTTGATTCATTACCAGATTTCATAGATATGGAGAATGATGATAATGCTAAGCGTAATTTTATAAGCTTTGTTGATGGTATAACTGAGATGGCAGGCAGTATGTTAAATTATTGCAATAATAAAGATTCAAGCTTATTGAAAGAGAGATTTAAGGAGGATTAAAATTTGAAATTTGATAATACAGAGGTATGGGGATTTGAACACGCATTTAGGGGTTTAAGAAATCCAAAAAATTCTTGGAATAGAAGTGATAGTAAATTTAATGATTATTATGACGAAGAACGAGCAGATGTTGATTTTGATGAATTATTAAAAGTATATCCTAATGCATATATACATCATTGTAACATTAATGGATATTATGCAGATATTATTGGTGAAGCGGATTTGAAACTTGCTCAAACTCTTATTAAAGCAGGAAATGAGCATAGAAAGTTTATGCGACAGATTTTTGTATCGGTTGATATTACAGCACCTCTTTATTGGTGGAAAGAATTTGATACTTATAAAGTAGGAACGGTTGCGAACTCAACGAGTACAATGCACAAGCTTGCTACAACACCAATTACATTAGATTGTTTTGAGATTGATGATTATGACAGTAATTTATCTCTTGCTGATAATCCAAAGGATGATGACGGATTGGATAATATTTCAACATTTGAAGAGGATATTATTTATGTATTAGAAAATATTCGTCAGAAGTATCTTGAGACGAAAGATAAGAGATACTGGAAAGAGCTTGTGCGTTGGCTTCCTGAGAGCTGGTTACAGAAGCGAACAATTACAATGAATTATGAAAATATTCGTAATATGTACTTTCAGCGTAGAAACCATAAGCTTACAGAGTGGTCAAAGTCATTTATAAAGTGGGTAGAGTCGCTTCCGTATACAGAAGAACTGATTATGTATGACGGTAAATAAATGTTCATTTCATAGGAGGCAATATTATGGCGAAGATTCAACTTATATATGATATAAATAATTGTAGTCATTGTCCATTGCATAGAACACAACCTTTGATTACATCAGATTCATGGGAACATGCAAGTGATTATTATTGTGAAAGTAATGGTAAAAAGATAGCGGGATACATAGAGTGGGAAAGTGATATGCCCAATATTCCTAATTGGTGTCCACATTTATTAAAAGAAAAAGAAGGTGATTAAGATTAGAAACCCAGCACGAATAGATAAGTTTACATCAGAATTAAATAGAATATGGAAGACATATTATTTAGATTGGCGTTTCGGGCAATTTATGATGAATTTTCTTGGCTTTGTTCAAAGTAAAAAGAAACGTGATCCATTCTTCCCAGAAGAGTCAGAAATGCTTACATACTTAAAAGAATATTGTGGAGAAAAGGAGGATATAAATGGATAAAAACACTATTGCAACAAGAGTCAAAGAACTCAATAAAGCATCAGAAGCTTATTATAATACTGGGCAGCCTATTATGAGTGATGCTGAGTTTGATAATAAGCTTGAAGAATTAAGACGGTGGGAAGAAGAGTCTGGTATTGTATTAGCAAATAGTCCAACACATAATGTTGGTGCTATTGTCTTAGATAATATTAAGAAAGTTACTCATGAGTCACCAATGTTATCGCTTGCAAAATGTCATAGTGCAGAAGAGGTTAAGCAATTTGCAAAAGGGCATACATTAGTAGGTTCTGTAAAACTCGATGGATTAACCTGTCGTTTAATTTTTAAAGATGGCGAATTAGTAAGGGCTGAATCACGAGGTAATGGCACTATAGGAAATATTATAACCGATCATGTAAAGCAGTTCCTTAATGTTCCTTTACATATTAATAAGGAAGGAACTTATATTATTGATGGTGAAGCACTTATTAAAACAGATGATTTTGAGAAATTAAATAAAAATGATGAGTATAAAACTCCACGTAATCTTGCGTCAGGTACACTTGGCGGTCTTGATACATCTGTTGTAAAAGATAGGAAATTGTATTGGTATGCGTGGGAAGTTGTTAAAGGAGATAGTGATAATTCATTCTACAAAAGATTATTAAATGCTCAGAATTTAGGATTCGATGTAGTTCCGTGCTACAATATTACAATAAATGAATTTAATCAGTTACAGACACATATTGATAATTTTATTAATATTGCAGAAAAAGAAAATCTCCCTCAAGATGGTGTTGTATTCAAGTTTGAAGATGTTGAGTATGGTAAATCACTTGGTAGAACAACAGATTACTTTAATAACGGTATAGCTTATAAAGTATATAATAAATCAGTAGAAACAGAACTTATTGATACAGAATATACAATGGGCAAAACAGGCATATTAACTCCAACAGCAGTATTCAAGCCAGTAGAGATTGAGGGTACAATTGTTGAAAGAGCTTCACTTCATAATATATCTATTATGAAAGAAATTATGGGTAAACCGTGGGTTGGTCAGTATATTGGTGTGTTTAAGGCAAATCTCATAATACCTCAGATAAGATGGGCAGAGCAAGATGACGAGTATACAAAAATTTATATTGATATACCTCATATGTGCCCTATATGTGGTCAGCCTACTAAGATAGTAAAAGATAATAACTCAGAAGTTCTTGTATGTACTAATGATAATTGTAAGGGCAAGCTTCTTGGTAAACTCAGCCATGCGGTGTCGAGAGATGCGCTCAATACTGATGGATTATCTGAAGCAACAATAGAAAAATTCATCAATCTTGGTTGGTTAAGTTCAATTCAAGACATTTATCATTTATCAGATCATGAAAATGAGATAAAAGCTTTAGACGGATTTGGTAAGAAATCAGTAGATAAACTTCTTACATCTATTGAAAAATCTCGTAAGACAAGTCTTGAGCGTTTTCTTTATAGTTTATCTATTCCATTGCTGGGCAAATCAGCAAGTATGATGATTGCAGATTCTGTTGATTATGACTTTGACACGTTTATTGATGAAATGACGATTAAAGGCGCAGAATACTTTAGGCATTTGCCTGGCGTTGGAAATGCATTAATAAGCTCACTCAATACTTATTGGAAAAATCATTGTTCAGATATACTTCAGTTAGCAAATGAATTTACGTTTGAGACGCAGAAATCCATTATGTCAGAAACCACAAATGAATTAGAGAATAAGACTTTTGTTATAACTGGCTCAGTAAATCATTATCAGAATCGTGATGCTCTCAAAGCTGATATTGAAGCTCATGGTGGCAAAGTCGTAGGAAGTATATCTTCTAAAGTAAATTATCTTATTAACAACGATATAAATTCAACAAGTTCTAAAAATAAGAAAGCAAAATCTTTAAATATCCCAATCATTTCAGAGGATGAATTTTTATCAATGCTTAACAACTAAAAAGAGAATATATTAGTGTACCAATCAATAAAACGAAAGGAAACTATATATGAAAAGAAAGAAACTAGCAACTATGTTAGTGGTCGCTTTTGCTATATCTGCAACATCTGTCGCCCCTGTTATGGGGGCTGAGAATGAAGACATTAGTAAATACGACTGCGATTACAAACCTTGGTTGGAGATGAATGCAGGTGTAAGTGATGTACTTGCATCTGCATGGGCATCTGAAACCACATTTGAACCTTATTGGACTACAACTACTGTTAATGTAAGAACCAAACCGAATACTGATTCAGAGATTGTAACCACGTTGCTCTGGAATCAGCAAGTTAGTGTAGCTTCATTTGATAACGAATGGGACTTAATATATTGGAATGATAATATCTATTACATTAACAAGGACTATCTTCAAGATCATGAAGCTGAGTTTGAAATGTTTGAAGTGCCATATGCGGCACATAAAACATGGATGCCATACACAGCAATTACGAACAGAAAAAGTCCTCAATACATACTTCAACACACATCTGCTTATACTGGTAAGTATGGTATTCGCATGGTTGGAGATAGATATTGTGTGGCTCTTGGTTTATATTTTGGATGTGAAATTGGCGATGAGTTTGATTTAGTATTAGCGAATGGTACTGTAATTCCTTGTATTATGTCTGACGAAAAGGCTGATATACATACTGATTCAAGCAATATAATCACCAAAGAGACTGATTGCTTAAGCGAGTTTGTTGTAGACAAGTCTGCATTAGATATAAATGCTAAAAGAGCAGGTGATATGTCAAGTGTATGTCAAGAATGGGGCAGTCCAGTAACACAAATAAGGGTATACAAGTAAGGAGGAAAAATGAGTTCCAAAGAATTTATGAGAAAAGAATTCACTTTAAATTTGGACAGCTTAACCGATTTGGAAGAGTTTGTCCACTTATTAATAAGTAAAATTTCTGCTGATGTAGATGGCTGCTATGAGCATCAGATAGTAGATGCCAAGTCATTTATGGGTATGGTTAGCATATCAACACATCCTGTTACTGTAAGAATTAACAGTGATGATGAGAAGGAGGTTGAACTGTTCAATGGAATTTGTTCACGATATTCCTATTCCAGATAGTATGGATACTTATTTAGGAATTGATGTTGACTTAGTAACATTAGAAGATTGCGAAAACCTTCACAGATTTAAAAATAAGAACGTTATTATAAATGACGGTCACATAGTTAATTGGGTGGTTGAGTCATGAGTTTACTGGTGTTAATGGGTAAATCGTGTTCTGGCAAAGACACTATTGCAAATGAATTAGTAAACAAGCATGGTTATGAGAACCTTGTATCTTATACGACTCGCCCAATGAGAGATGGCGAAATTCAAGACCAAACATATCATTTTATATCAGAGGATGAATTTATCAGCAAAATAAATGATGGATTTTTCCTTGAATATAGAAAATATCTTTCTGCAAGTGGCTTATGGTACTACGGCACAGCAAAAGAAGATTATGAAAAAGATTGTAAAATGGTATCAATTCTAACACCTGATGGTGTAAATACTCTTATTTCTAAGGGTATAAATCCCAAAGTTATATACATATATGCTAATCAAATTACAATTAAAAATAGGTTATTAAAACGTGGTGATAATAAAGAAGAAGCTGAAAGAAGAATGAAAGCTGATAATGTAGATTTTCGTGGAGTTGAAATGTTGGCAAATCGAATTATCTATAACAATGAAGGAAAAGAGCTTTCAGAAGTCGTAAATGAAGTATTGAAATGGGGTGATTAAGATAAATTATAGTGGTTTACGTCCCATCACTTATAGTGGTGGGATAACTACCACTCGTCAATTAATGAGAGAGCTAAAAGACATGGAAGATAATTTTATTACTGTTATCGTTGGAGACAGAGAATATATAATTGACAGAATTAAAAGTGTGAGAACTTATGCAAATATGGATGACAGTTGCACACATAAAGCTCTTATATGCAATGAAATGAGTGGTAAAAATATAATAAGGTAGGTGAAATATATGCCAGATATATCAATGTGCAGTAGTGATAATTGTCCTATGAAAGATAAGTGTCATAGGTCAACTGCTACTGCAAGTAAGTATCAAAGTTGGAGTAACTTTGAGTATACGTGTAACGAAAATAGTGGATATACAGATTTTATACTGGATAAACGAATGGAAAAAAGAAAGGAGAATAAATTTGAAAGTAATTAAGAGAGATTGTTCAGAAGTTGATTTTGATAAATCAAAAATTTCAGCAGCAATTCTTAAAGCAATGAAAAATGGTTCAGGTATTGTAAAACCAAAGATTGCAGAAGATATTGCAAATGAGATTGAAAATGAATGTAAAGATAAGAATGAGGTAAGTGTATCTGATATTGAGTCAATGGTGTTTGATAAGTTAATCACCAAGAAACAGAGACTTACTGCAAAAGCTTATGAAGGATATAGAAGTATTCGTGAGTTCCAAAGAGAAAATGAGAATACAACAGATACAGAGATTTATGACCTTGTGGAAGACAAAGATGAATATTGGAAAGATGAAAATGCAAACAAAAATCCAACATTAAATCCTACTAAAAGAGATTATATTGCTGGATCTGTTAGTACAGATATGACAAAAAGATATTTATTATCTCCTGACATAATTCAAGCTCATAACGAAGGACTAATTCATTTTCATGATGCTGATTACTTCTTACAGCATATGAATAACTGTGGGTTGGTCAATTCTGAAGATATGCTTCAAAATAATACCGTAATTAGCGAAACTCTTATTGAAACGCCACATAGTTTTTCGACTGCTTGCAATATCGAGACACAGGCAATTGCTCAGATTGCCAGCAATCAGTATGGTGGACAAAGTATTTCTCTAGCACATTTAGCTCCATTTGTTGATGTAAGTAGAAAATCAATCAGAAAGAAAGTAACAGAAGAATTATATAATAATGGATTGATTAGTGAGTATAATGAAGACCTTGCAGAAGTCATTAATATAACAAATGAACGATTAAAAGAAGAAATAGAAAAAGGTGTTCAGACAATTCAGTATCAGTTAGTCACACTTATGACAACAAATGGACAAGCACCTTTTATCACAATTTTTATGTATCTGAACGAAGCAAAGAACAATCAAGAGAAAGCTGACTTAGCGATGTTAATCGAAGAGATACTTCGCCAAAGAATTCAAGGCGTAAAAAACGAAGAGGGTGTTTATATTGCACCTGCATTTCCTAAACTTATCTATGTATTAGAAGAAGATAATATCACAGAGGATTCAAAGTACTGGTATCTTACAGAATTAGCAGCTAAATGTACATCTAAGAGGCTTGTCCCTGATTACATATCTGAAAAAATGATGCTTGAATTAAAAGGTGATGTCTATACATGTATGGGGTGCCGAAGTTTCCTTACTGTAGATAGATTTACGGATAAAGTGGGAAATATTGCAAATGCAAAGAACTTTGATCCGAATAAACATAAATATTATGGACGATTCAATCAGGGTGTTGTAACGATTTCTCTTCCAGATATTGCTTTCTCATCTGACGGAGATTTTGATAAGTTTTGGGAAATCTTTGAGGAAAGAACGGAATTATGTCATAAAGCATTAAGAGCAAGGCATGAGCGATTACTTGGCACGTCTTCTGATGTAGCACCTATTCTATGGCAGCATGGAGCATACGCTAGATTAAAGAAACATGAGAAAATCGACAGACTTCTTTATGATGGTTATTCTACAATATCGCTTGGTTATGCTGGTTTATATGAATGTGTAAAATTTATGACTGGTCACTCTCATTCGGATGAAGGAATTGGCGAAGAGTTTGGATTAAAGGTTATGCAGGCGTTAAATGATAAATGTAATCAGTGGAAACAAGCAGAAAACATTGACTATAGTTTGTACGGAACACCATTAGAGTCCACAACTTACAAATTTGCAAAATGCCTAAAATCTCGTTTCGGTAACGATATTTTTGAAAAATTAGATGGTTTCGATAGAAATTATATTACTAATTCATATCATATTCCTGTCTTTGAACATATCACAGCATTTGAAAAGTTAAGAATCGAATCAAAATTTCAAAAATTAAGTCCAGGAGGAGCAATTTCATATATCGAAATACCAAGTATGAGCCATAATATTTCTGCCATACTAGAGGTTATTAAGTTTATTTATAACAACATCATGTATGCAGAGATTAATACAAAGAGTTGTTATTGTGAAAAATGTGGCTTTGATGGTGATATTCCTCTTGTATCAGACGAAAACAATAGACTTAAATGGGAATGCCCTAGCTGTGGGAATACTGACAATACAACAATGGATATAGCATTTAGAGTTTGTGGTTATATTGGTACTGCAAAAAATGGTGGTAATCAGGGTAGATATGGCGACATTCATGACCGTGTTTATCATTTGGATGACATGGAATATACGGAGGATTAAATATGAGATTTGCAAGTATGCGTAATCTTGATATCTCAAATGGAGAGGGAGTTGGAGTCTCCCTCTTCGTTCAAGGGTGTGACAGACATTGTTTTAACTGTTTTAATCCTGATACTTGGGATTTTAATGGTGGTAAAGAATGGACAGAAGAAACAAAAAATAAATTTATAAAGCTTATTGATAGACCATATATTAATCGAATTTCTGTTCTAGGGGGCGAACCTTTGGCAGAACAAAACCTCGATGAAGTCTTGTCTCTAATTAAAGAAATCCGTATTTCTTTTCCCGAAAAAACTATCTGGTTGTATACAGGATATAAATTTGAAGATTTAATAAACGGAATACATTATCCATTAGATAGTGAATGGGAAGATAAAGTATTGCGTCAGTCTATCGTGAAAATGTGTGACGTACTTGTAGACGGAGAATATATAGATGAACAGAGAGATATAACGCTCAAGTGGCGAGGCAGTTCAAACCAAAGGGTAATTGATGCAAAACAATCTCTTGCTCAGAACAAAATAGTTTTATATTGTGATTAAGGAGGATTAATTATGATAGCAGTAGGCGTAATAAGTTTTATAATCGGTGGACTTGTTGGAACATCAATTATGGCATTATGTGTAGCTACACATAATGAAGAGGACAAGAGAGAGCGAGATGCAGATAACTCTAAGTCTTAATGATTTTATCAATAAAGCATCAGAAGAAAGATAGGAGAGAAAGCAACATGGAAACAATTAAGATTAAATATTTTGATAATGAGATAGATAAGGTAGAGAAAATAAGCAAAGGTGACTTAATTGACCTTAGAAGTGCCGAGACAGTAGAACTAAAGAAAGGCGAGTTTCATTTGATTCCGTTGGGAGTCGGAATGAAGTTACCTAACGGTTACAAGGCGAATATATATCCAAGAAGTAGTACATATAAGAATTTTGGTATCATTCTTGCAAATTCAGTTGGTCAGGTAGACGCAAGTTATTGTGGAGAGAATGATCAGTGGATGTTCCCTGCAATAGCACTTAGAGATACAACAATTAACAAGAATGATAGGATATGTCAGTTTGAGATTCAGAAAATTCAGCCAGAGATTGAGTTTGAGGAAGTAGAGCATTTAGACGAGGTGTCTCGTGGAGGGATTGGTTCAACTGGAAAGGCGTGATATGGAGAATAAAATTCTATCTCAGCAAGATCTATATGATGTTTTACCATTTGGAAAAACAAAAGTATTACAGCTAATTAAATCAGGTGAACTTCCATTAGTAAAAGTTGGTAAGGATTACATTACAACATTTAATTTATTGGAAGAATGGATAAAAAATCATATAGGCGAAGAAATCTATTATTGATTGATTATTAATAAAGGCAGGAGTATAATATAATTATACAAATGCCTTTATATTGTTATAGGAGGTGGAATATGAACAATATAATGGCGACTGTTAATAACATGACAATTTGTACTCGGACTGATGGTCGTTATATGGGAAGAATTACTGTTAATTCTCACAGAAAAAGTTTTTATGGTAAGACCAAAACAGAAGTAAAAAACAAAGCTAAAGATTATCTTATAAAAATAAAAGAAGGATATGTTGAGCCAGAGAACATTCTTTTAAAAGATTATATGGAAGAATGGCTAATGAAATATAAATATGGCAAGATCGAACCTTCTTCATTTACAAGATTATATAGAGTATATGATTGTCAAATAAAAGATAGTGTTTTAGGACAACAAAAACTTGGTTGTATTACAACAGAAATGATTCAGGATATGATTGATAAACATGCGTGTCCAACAGATGATAAAATTAAACCATTAGCACGTTCAGGATTAAAAAAATTGGTACAGATTATAAGACCATGTATGAACAAGGCTGTTAAAGATGGAATTATTCAAAACAACCCTGCAAATGATGTTATCATTCCTTCAGATAGTTATATAAAAACTTCAACAAGAAAACAATTATGCTTATCTGATGAACAGATTGAAGAATTTAAAAACGCAGCTTTGGCAAAATATAAAAATGGGGAATACAAAAGCAGAGATGCTTTAGTTTTAATGATAATTCTAAATCTTGGATTACGTGCAGGTGAAGCTTTGGCATTAGAATGGAATAACATTGATTATGAAAACAAATTAATGTATATCAATAATACAGTTCAAAGTAATATCTATGACGTTAAAACTAAGAAATTATACAATCGAGTTAAAGAATCTCCTAAAACGAAATCTGGAATAAGGGTGTTAAAATTAAATGACACCACTATTTTGTATCTTAAAGAGTTACAAGCATACGACAAGCGTAAAAATATTATTTCCAACTATGTGTCAAGTACAAGTGTAGGTACTAGAAATACTTACAGAAATTTAGAGAGAAGTCTTAAAAGAGTTATTAATGGAACGAATTTACCACAAAATATGTCTCTTCATACACTAAGACATACATTTGGATCTGTCCTTATCAGACGTGGTGTCTCAGTCGAGATAGTAAGTAAATTGATGGGACATGCGAATATTATGATAACTTATAATAAGTATATTCACGTTTTGAAAGAACAAGAAGCTCTTGCAATGGATATGATAACAATATCGTAAAAAGTGGTGTCAAATTGGTGTCAAACAATTATCACATGGCTGAAAGCCAGTATTTTCAAGGGGTACAAGACTTATATAAGGGTTCGACTCCCGTCTAGTCCACTAAAAGGCGGTTTGCGATAAAACCGCCTTTATTCTTGCCCGATTTCCTACAGCAGAAAGTGCGGTTAATAAATCATTTAAGGAGTCAGTAAAACTGTTATTTCAGGTTGTCGAAAACATCGTAAAAACGCGGAATGTATCGTATTTGAAAAATTAATTTAAAAAAAATGTAAAAAAGTGTTGACAAGTATGGAATAGGGTGATATTATATCGAAGTCGCTTCGGTGAGGCAACAAAAACGAAACGGCAAAACAGCATATCGGGGTGTGGCTCAGCTTGGCTAGAGCGCCTGGTTTGGGACCAGGAGGTCGCAG
>ENA-ORND01000211-ORND01000211.1-human-gut-metagenome-genome-assembly--contig:-NODE-211-length-57068-cov-4.675934_pt1 | contig 57068 bp, 66 predicted proteins | sample MGYA00242111_ERZ509014 | MGnify/ENA primary metagenome ERZ509014 (study PRJEB26280, sample SAMEA2338694) | human gut metagenome | biome: human gut; feature: human-associated habitat; material: faeces... | reverse complement strand
TCAAGTGCATTAAATAAAGACTTTGCTTTTTTAAGAGATTTAAAAGGGATTTCTCTTGAATAATTTCCACTTCTTGTTTTGTACCATACAATATATTTTTGCATATTTTATCCTCCATTAAAATAGCACCCTGAAATTGGGTGCTTGATTGGTGTATTGGTTATTATATTTGACGCAATTACATTTCGTAATTTGCATCTATAATTTCTATTTGCTCGTCATAATATTTACGAGCATCAGCACAACGGAGTTCATAGTTACTTCCGTTTGCTGGATAGCCTTCAGCTTCACATTGTTCGGCTATCTCTTCGCATTCATTTCTGTACTGCTGTTCGAGTTCGCAGATTTTGTTTATATCTGCCTTTGAATATACGTTTGCCTCTGTCATTGACTGACGCATTTCTTCTATTGTTGGCATAATAATACCTCTCTTACATGGTTTTTAATTTCGCTTGAAGCTCAGCGATTTGTTGCTGAACCTCTTGCTTTGCTTGTTGCTTCTCTATATAATTACTATCTGGGATGAATTCCATTATCTCATCAGGCATACATTGAAAATAATCGCAAATTTTGCATATTGTTTCTGTTGTAACAGATTCTCCATGCAATAATTTTTGCATAGTTGCTCCACTAATACTTGCATTATCTCTAAAATCTTTTTGTTTTATACCTTCACTTTTTAATTTGTCAAATAGTCTATTGTATTCTATTTTCATTTTTTTATATGCCTCCAATGTTATTCACCTCCTATTTTAGCATATAATTTTGCTTTTGTAAAAGGGCAAAGTTTGTCCCTTGCCCTTGGCAGACTACTCTTTTACATTGAAATTTTGTAGAGTATACTTTTCCAATGTGCAACACATATAACAGAAAATAGCGTTTTGATACAGTTCGTCATCTTCTGCAATACGTTTCCAGTTTGCACGAGTATCATCTGCATTTGCCTTTAGTCCTCCACCATATTCCTGCCATATAGTATAACGTGAGCCTACGTTCATTTCAGACAGCATTTTATCCATCTGACGTAAAGACTCTATTCTACGGTTTACAGACCATTCATTGATTTTTAGCATGGTAATCCTCCTATTTTGCCTTTATAATTTTACCATACTATCGAACCTCCATCCTAGTGCTAATATGCACTATAAAAGGCAGACTTTTAGTGTATTCTGCCTTTCGGTACTGCATACTAATCTCTAATATTTGACGCAACAACTGAAGCATTTCCCTTGCCATACCAGTGCGCAGTTTCCGTTACTTCATTCCAACGCAAAGGATTATTAATCTGATATGTGTTAATTCGTGAACCTGTTCCCTTTTTATGCAAAGCATAGCTTTTCATCAAGTTTTGGCAATCATCAAAGGACAGATTTTCTATTTGAATTTTAGGAATATAACCCAACTTTTCACAGACAGATTTTACCCACTTATAGCATGGATGATCTGCATTTACTAGGCACAAAGTCCAACGTGTTCCATTGAAAATATTTACAGGTAACTTTCCGTTAGTGAGCTTGTAGTTATTGCATACCCAAAGTATGCGTTTGCCTTGATTATCTGTGAAACGTCCGTAGATTGAACCTGGATAGATTGCAAAGTTATCTGGAAATTGTGTAACAGTTCCCTTACAAAGTCGAATGTAAAATTTTGGTTCATGTTTGATTTTTGGCATGATTGTATCCTCCTGCTTAATAATTTGCAACCCTGTTTCTTGCGCTTTGAATTTGCATATTTATGGATAAAGTGCCTTATTTCAGACAGACTTTGAGCCTGAATTTTTCACTTTAAAAGTTAAAGGATGAGCAGGGAGTCGAACCCTGCACACCTACTACTTGAGTAGTATCATCCTATTTTGTTTCTGTAGTTTCCGGTTTAATAACCTCATGTTTTGACGCATTATCTAATACTACCGCACAAAGAGTTGTAAAAGCAGCAACCTGCACCTTTTTATTGCCTGACTTGTCTGTGTAGTTAAAGTCGGAGAATTTTACAATTTCTACTCCATCCTTCTTAGACTTAGACTGTTCACGTTTAGCAGAACCGCCAAAAGTTGCAAGGAAGTTGCGGAGATCCTTATCTGTAAAATCGGATTTTTTAGTTTTGATACCATAAAAATGGTCACCTTCAGAGCCGATTAATTTGTTGAATACAGGACGTAAAGCGTCTTTTAAATCCTTCATAGAACCCTTGTTATAGTAAGCCTGTACCGCCTTGGAAATATCAATACCGCCTTTTTCAGTATCGAAAATATCATCGTCAAGCTGTACATTTTTATAGATAGCGTGCGCCATCAAAGTAATATGTACACGGTCAGTTGGACAAAGTGCGGTCACGTTATCAATCGGTAAAAGTGTAGCAATTTCATCTTTTAAAGCAATAATTTCTTCACGGTCTTTGATGAATTGACCTGCATCGTTACCTAAAGTCTGATTGATAATACTAGCGTCACAAGTCATAACGTCAATATCAGCGTGCGCATCCTCTAATGCTTTTTTGCCATCCTTGAATGATTTTTTATCCTGCATCCGTGATAATTCTTTGTTACGAACTAAAGTTCTTACATGTCCTGCAAAGTCAAAATTTGTGTCCTTTAAAGAGTTAGTTTTTGAGTAGAATTTTTCAGATTTTAACATAGTGTCTCCTTCTCTCATTTAACGCATGAGTGCAATAATTATTTTTTTTGGTAAAGTCGCAAGTGGAATCGAACCACTTCTTAAATGTGCTTAATTCACAACCGCTTAAAAAAGCGTAGACTGAGCCTGCTCAATGCGACTGGATAATTCAACATTTTTCATGTTTACTTGGTGGCTTATTATTGTAATGTGCGAATGTGCTTATTGTAATAATTTACAATTACACTGTATAGCTTGCGTGTCCTGCTATACTTATGTCGTATTGCCATGATTTTAACGCTTGACATATAAAGCGGTACTGTATTATTTAATCTTATTAGGTTGATACAACCTTTTTAAATGTGGTATAATAAACCTGCTATGTAATTTAATGTTTTACCACAAAAACAAGTGATACACTTGTAAAGATTATTTAATACGTTTATGAGTTGCTATTCGACTGCTACACAACACAGCAATGGTAATTAGTAGCCACTTGACTACTAATGAGGTTTCTATCGTTCCTGCTATTCACGTGCCTGCTATAGTGTGGCTTGACTGACTTGTTTCTTTAAGGTATCAAGTTAACCTCTTGATAACTGCTATCAAGTGCCTATGTACGTTGCTATATATGATAGCTTTTTTAATCCGCTTCGGGATGGCTGTGCAAGTAGCCGTGAGGTTTTACATCGTTCTTGGATGGTTCTATCACAACAAATGAGTTGTGTGAGGTTCGGTGCCCTCTTTACAGTTGTACTAACATGAGAACTTGTTTTATGTCCCATCCCTTAGGACACTTGTATAATAATCCTTTTTTTAGAGTTTTTCAAGTCTTTTTTATGATATTTTATTAATTTGTTAAAGTTGTATAGTTTTGGTGTTGGTTTTGGTGTGTGTTATTGTGAATTATTCACAATTTGTGGATAAGTTTTATTTGATTGTTGATAACTTATAAAAATGTGGATAACTAACGATAACGAAACTATATCAGATAATAATATCAATACTACTTAACATAGTTTTTAAAACTATATATAATGGTTTTTACGGTTCAAAAAAGAATGGTTAATATATATCTATTAGACACTGTTTTATCAAACTACTGTTCGGTGGGGGTGGCAAAAACTAAAATCAAACATATGTTCTTTTATATTTCCAATAGCTGATTATTCTACATACTCACTTAATTTTAAAACTCTCAAATCTCCAATAAAATCAAGCAAAATCCCAATTTTCTCATCCCAAACCCTTTATCGCACCTCATATCGTTAAACCCTACTAAAATCAGGCATTTCAGCCACTTCACAACCCAAAATTAAACCCTTATTCCACCAAAAATCCACCCACAATTCCAAAATCTTCCTTATTTATAGGCACTTTTACCGATAACGTTTTTTCACCTCAAAATCGTCCAAATCATCTCTCACCACACTCTCCCACATAGGGGGTACTCAAAAACTACACACAAAATCACTCCAATAAGAGAATAACTATATAACCAATACAAAAAATAATTATTCAACTTAAAGGAGAACTCAAATGAATACACAAACAGCATTACAAGTAACAAATTTTAATTTCTATGGAGACGATCTCATTGCACTTAAAGATAATGCAACTGGCGAAATCTATACTGCAATCACACACATTCTTAGAGGGATAGGATTTAATTCCAAACAAGTAGAGCATCAACAGAATAAAATTTTAAAAGATGAATTACTCAAAAGTCACACCCTAAAATTTTCGGGAGTGGATTTGAATATGCCAAGCGTAAATGAGATATGGTGTATTTCACAAAGAAAATTACCTATTGCATTAGCAAAAATTAATATCACACCAAAGATGAAACAAACTCAGCCAGAATTATCAGAAAAGCTTATTACATATCAAGATAAATGTGCAGATGTACTAGCTTCAGTATTTATAGATCACAAAACTATATCAGATATAAATATGCAACCTATAACAGAAACATTAAACACAATAACTAATACACTCACTATTCTCACACAGACAATGACATCAATACAGCAAGAAATAAACTCACTTAAAGAATCACAACAAATATCTAAGAAGAAATGGTCATACTGGTCAACTAAGATGTACCCAAAATATCAGCTCTTAACAGATTATTTTCATATCACACACAAAGAATTATATAAAAATCTATACAGAGAATTACAGAATACATATCCTGATATAGATCTTAATCAAGAAATAGATGACTACTGTTACGAGAATAACCTTGAATCTGCTTACACGCTGGATGTAATAGAACATAATCTCACGCTACGTAAATTATTTGAATCTGTAGTAGATAATCTGCTTAATAAATACAATTTGACAGATACATGCAACATTAATACAAGAATCTCAACTATTTTTGATACTCCCTAGCTTTTAGGGAGTATTTTTTATGCCAAAATATACACCCACGCTCTCTAACGCTCATATTAGCCCAAATAAGCCATTCTAATTCTTAGTCAACAATCTCTCCACACACTTTCTTTTACATACCTTAAAAGCTAAAATACAATGTCATATTTTTTAACTCCAAAAGCCCAAACTATACAATATAACTAAATATATCATCAATAATGTAACGTATTTTATACAAAATGTATAATATCCATTCTCATAATACCCTCTATAAGCTGAAAATCTACTGTCCTGACAGTGTGTAGAAAATTCTAACCTACTACCCTTACACTTTATTGGCTAAACAATACATTTTTCAAATCTACTATTCCAATAAGAAAAAATAACAATATATGTAATATATGTATATATACGCATGTGCGTAAGCACAAGATATAGTCCCTTGATAGGGACGGTCTTTTCGCAGCGTTAGCAAGAAAAGAATATCTTTAGGGTAGACAGACAATAATAAGCCAATACCAAAGGAGAGAATAATATATCAAGGAGGCAAACATGATAAAATTACAAAAATACTCATATCTCTCTCATAAATATTTAATATTAGATACAATTGAAGATTGTTTTTCTAAAAAAGATCTTAATTTTATGCATATACCACGAGAAGAAATAGGATATATAGAATTTATTCGCAAGGATAAAATCATAATCATTACATATTTGCACATTTACACTTCGTATAGACATAAGCATTATGGATATCAAGTAATGGATTATTTATTTTCTCATTACAAGTTCAAATGTATCGTGGGTGAAACTTTAAAAGAATCAAGAGGATTCTGGAACAAATGCATACGTAAATATAATGGCACGAGAAGAAATATCTATTACAGTGACAATTGCACTTCATTATTTGTTATTCCAAGACAAAAAATAAGCTATAAGCAGATATGGGATCTATTGGATTACTCATATAACATAATTTATTAAGAAATATATTGGAATGAATTATGATCAAAAGAGAAAATAATGTATTAAAAAAGGAGGAATTGTATGATTACAGAAAACGAAATACCAAAATATCTCAAGTCAACAGAAAGCAACATCTCCAAGAGTAATCGCAAATCAAAACACAAACATCATTATGAAGAATGTCTGATTCAATACAGATCTACATTTATAGGAAAAACTTGTCTTAATACAGATTTATATACTTACTGTACTATTTGTGGAAAAATAAATGAGCGATTCAAGGAAAATAAATCTATTGTAAAAGATTATATCAGAACAGTAGATACTCCAATAGGTAAATGTTACTCTCATATTCCTGACGAGGAATTATATGAAAAGTACCATGATAAATTACCAATATTCTTTGTAGAGGATATTTTTAAAGAAAAGTATGTTGATTTGGAGCAGAATAATAATTTAAAGAGAGAATAAAGCTATAGGTATATCTCACATATCAAAAATGAAAAATTATTAATCAACAATAATCAATTAAATTTTTACGGAGTAAATGGGCGTTAGACCATTTACGAAGTTATTATACTTTTTTATATATTTATGCTTTTTTATATTATTAATTATGCTTTTATACTATATACCTACTTTTTGGGAAAATTTTCACACAGAATTAAGTACCCCTTTGGGAAAATTTTCACACAAACTTAATAGGTAGTGTTAAATCTTTGGGAAAATTTTCACATAGATTTTTTAATGAAAGGAGTGATTAAAATCGACAACTATATTTATCTATCTGAGAAAGATAAAAAAATAACCTCTGTCGGATTTTCAAAAAAGGAAATCAAAAATCATAAAGGTATTTCAGGTTTGAAATATTATCTCATCATATTATATCTAAGGAAACATGTACAAACATTTGGGCAAGTTACTCTCACACTTAATGATTTGCTACAGGAAATTGGATATTCTATAAAAACAAATAACAAATCCATATACTCTGATTTTCGAGAAATTATTAAAACAGAACTTATAAACAAAGGTTATGCAAGCTGTAATACAGACATTTTTGTAGTTAAACCAAACGATTTATTTTATCTTCAATTATCTTATGAGAACAATATTTTTTTTGCAGAGGACAGTTTTGTACAGATTACTATTTCTGAATATGAAAAAATTTGTTCTCTCTCATCTAAAATCAATAAATCCATTCTTTTAGGAATTTATCTTTATATAAAGCAATATATCATGGATTATCCAGGAGATATTGCACCTGCTAAAATTTCTTTCCCATCAAAATCACAAATTGCGAAAGGATTAGATACCTCTATCCAAACAGTTGAAAACGGATTATCTGTCTTAGAATCTTATAAATTGATTTATATAAGAAGAGATATGTTTGTGGAGAATAAAAAAGAAGAAGGCGTGTTTGTTCCTACAAGAAATGTATATGCTCTTGATCCAATGGAATTAGAAGGTGATTCTGTTTTAATCGAATTAGAAAGAATTTATGGAAAGAGAATATATAACAAAGAGGATGTACCTGGTGAAATTAAATATTTAACAAAAATGAAAGGAGAATGAAAGTATGGGAAGAATGGTAAAAATTGCAGAAACGAATGAAGTCGGTGACTCAAACCAATTATATAAAATTGGTACAAAGTGGTTTAAAAGCAAAACACACTATATTAACACATTGAAATCATCCAATATTTCATATCAAACTATATTAGATTTATTAGAGTCTGATAAAAATTGTTTATTTTCTGATGAGGTTAAAAACAAGATTATCAAATTATTAGAAAATGAATTATAAAACAGAGAATAAACATATGTAACAAATAAACGCAGCACTCAAAGGAGCTGATCGCAATGAATAATAATTTAAAAACAAAAGGAGAACTAATTAATGAACAGAACTGTAACTATCGAGTCAAAGAACCATAAATATGCAAATACATATGGGGGAAATATTTGTATATCAGATTTTTGCACTAATTATGAAGGCAGTCAAAATATTGCAGAACGTATTGAATCTGCATGGCGATTTGATAGGTCATGTGCAAGAAACAGAGTTGTATTAGATGATTATAAGGAGAGACAAAAATAATGGCAGATATAAATATGAGCATATCAATTGAGGAGCAGGAAATTTGTATTAATGCAATGCGTGATGAAAAGTTTGCAACAATATATGCTTCCGATTCTACATATATTACGAAATTAGACAAGCTTTGCAAAGAAAGTCCTGACATGTACTCTCTCATTGAGGATACAGGCAGAGGTAAGAAATATTTATTAAAGGATAAAACGCTTATCAGCTTTAGGGCAAAGAAAACAACAAGAGTTATGACAGATGAACAAAAGAAAGCTTCTGCTGAAAGACTCCGCAAGGCTCGTGAGAATAAAAGTGTCTGAGATACCCTTTCTAGTCAGAAATTTACTATTCTGACAGTACACAGAAAATTCTACCATTACTCTTGAAGAGATGCTCGTCTAAGAATTACATTTTTAAAATTACAATAAACAACAATAAATAGAAAGAAGGATTACATTATGCTGAGAAATTATTATCAAGGGACAATGATAACTGTCGAGTTACCAAAGAATCAATATAAAGGTTACGTGGTTGATTGCGTATATAGATATGTTAAGAATATGAACAAATATGCACTGAGTATGTGGCTTCGTAATACTGAAGTTGACGACAGAATGCAGATTTGCTCACAGGAAATTAATACTCAATACATTACAAGCACAAGAGAGACAATAAAGAAGGATGTGTGTGCAATCGTTGAACAAGCTGCCAATAGTTCATACTTTGACAAGTCGATTGAGATTTATGAGTATACACAGAAATGTTTTGAGCGTGGCAATGCCGAATTTGAGAATGAGGAGAACAGATCATGAGCTGTCCATATTGTAGAGGAATAGGTGAACATGATTACAGATGTCCTCTTTGGCAGCCAAGTAAAAAGGCAAGAGTTAAGTGCGGTTATTGTGATGAGTATATTCTTGAAGGTGACGATTATGTTGAGATTAATGGATGGACTTATCACAAAGACTGCTTAACTGTTAATAGGTTGCTTGATTTAATGGGAGTTATTACAAAGGAGATGTCATATGAGTTGGATTAAAAGAAAGATAAAATGGATTATTTATAAACTTAATGGACTTGTACCTAAGATACATAACTTGCCTAACGTTGTATATATTAAGTGGATGGGCGAGGAATTCATTATTAAGAAGTATTAAACGGAGAATATGTAAGTGTAAAGAAAATTTAATTAAAGGAGGAATGAATTATACTTACAGCAAAAATTGGAGACGAAATCATAAATTGTTATGATGGAACACACAAAAAAGATTTGCTCAAAAAATGGAGTAAAAAGAAAATTTTATTATGTCCTGTTTGTGATAAACCATATGAATATTGTCATGGTGAAGTAAAAACCCCATATTTTAGACATATGGATAAAGAAGAATGTGAGGATAAGTATTCTGAGTCAGAAACAGAAGAACATCTTAACGGAAAAAGGGATCTTTACGAATGGATTAAAAAACAGATTAGTGTTACAAATGCAGTATTAGAGGGATGGATACCAGAAACTAAGCAACGACCTGATATTATGTTTGATTACAATAACAAAAAGTATGTTATTGAATACCAATGCTCTCCTATTGCTACTGAATATATCGAGAGACATGAATTGTATCAAGCTGCTGGATTTACTGATATTTGGATTGCTGGTGTAAAAAAATATTTTAAGCCTAATGCAAGACACAAATTTATTGAAAATCATGTGATTGGATATTATAACCCAATAGAAAAAAAGTATCGTGTAAATAATGTCTCTTCATATGGAAGATTTTATAATAAATTCGTCAGAAAAACTTTTCCACTTAAGTTTTTCGTGTTTAAGGGAAAAGATATTATATTATTTACTCACAAAGACACAGATACAGAAAAATTAATAGATGTATATAATTTGCGTGAAAAAAATCGTGTAGATGATGAAGATTATAAAAATAACATAGTATTTTTACGTCTTTGTCGATGCAAAAACTATATCAATAATATTGATAATTCAAGAATAGATATTGAAAGAGATTATAAAGGAATTTCACAATTATACAGTTCTTATTGGTGGGGTGATAGATACTTTCGTACAATAAAATTTCATCATAATGAAAATAATTTCTATCAAAAAATTTATGATGTAGTTCATATGCAAAAGGTTTATAAAGAATTACGCTTATTTTTTGAAAATTGGAGTAATCATACTTGGAATTTTTCTATTATTTCTCATAGAAATAACAAATTTAAAATTCGTATATCGTATCATTATTATTTCGATTCAGAATTTTCTATTGAATACTATAGATTGAATACGGAAGAACAATTAAAAGAAATTTTATTGCCCTATATGATTGAATGTCATAATAAGGCATTAGTAGGTAATGATTATATTCGAATAATGGAGGTGCAACATGAGTAAACACTTAACATCACAGAGATATGTATATAAAATTCATTCAGCTAGATTAAGAAGAAAAAAATGGAAGTTACAACTTCCAATAAATACCGCAAGAGAAAATCAGGAATTAATTGCTTTAAGTGAAAGTCAAATAATGAGATGGATAGATGAATTAAATGGAATTAAAGATTCAGAACTTCATATATCTCACATCAAATCTCAAATTAAAAAGTTAAAGAAAGAAACCAATCTTGCTATATCAAGACCAAAAATCAAAAAATTATATACAGAATTAGATAATTATCAATTTAAGAAAGATTATGTCTGTGTAGTAATCGACAAAGAGAAAGATTTCCACTACATTTATAAAAATGGCTTTGAGATAAATAGTATTAGGTATAAATGGTTACTTGGTACAACAGGAGGAGTAAAAAATAATACCATTGTGTTTATCAATGAAAAACTTCTCCCTGAGATAAGAAAGAGAATTAATAACGGACGAGATATGTCAATGAAATTCGCTCCTGCAAAGCTTGAAGCCTATATTGCTTTAGTGTGTAGCTCTTCTACTCCTGTTTCAATGCCAAACGGTGTCGTTGTAGTTCACGATTGTATTACTCATTTTAAGTCGGATATTATTGAATTAGATGATACAGGATTAGATCAACCAAGTATGAAATTCATCAAAGATAAAGATATTGAACTTATAGACAGTGATGGTTATGGATTAGCAATGCCTAATCTTATGAAAAGATGGGGAGAAGAAATTGGAGAAGATTATTTGTTACCTGGTTGTGTAATACGAAATTCTTTCTGTAAAGGGGCGGTATTCCCAGTAGATTTTCAGAAATTTGCTTCTGATAATGGATTTGAAAAGATTACAGATGTATGGGATAATACATATAATATTAATGAGGTTGAACTCATTTTAACAGAGTCAATGTTAAAATTATGGGATTCTTATTCTTCTATTGAGGAATATTTTAGAAATTGCGAAGAAAATAAATATACGTTTGCAATTACAAAGTCTTCAGAAGAAGAATTAGAAAATGTAAGAACTATGAATTATCAGTTTTTGCAAAGTTATGATTTTACAGATGAGCAGATTGATGAACTTATTGCTCCTACTGTAAATGAAATAAAAGATATTTTATCAGACGATTATAGAAAAACAATTCTTTATACAAAAGGAATTGGATTAAATAAGAATAATGTCCAAAATCTTGACAGCTCTTTCGCAACTGCTCTTATGATCGAGCCATCTATGACACAAGATCCGTATATCAAAAGTCAAATTTATTCCATGATAAGAAAAAGAATAGACGAAGCAAAAGTTGGTGTTTTAAAAGTACCTGCCAATTACTCTCTTGTTTCAGGAGATCCATATTCGTTATGTCAGTCAATGTTTGGTATGACTGTCACTGGATTATTAAAAGCTGGGCAAGTTTATTCAAAATATTGGGTTGATAAAGGTGTTACTCAAATTGTCAGTTTTCGTGCACCAATGACATCTCATAATAATATTAGATTATTAGATGTAGTACATAACGAAATAATGGACGATTTTTATAAGTATATGACGACTCCTACTATTTTTAATAGTTGGGATACATGCGCAGATGCAATGAATGGTTTCGACAAAGATGGGGATTGCGTTATCAATACATCATTTCCTATTTTAGTCGAGAATACAAAAAGACTTCCTGCTATTGTGTGTGTGCAGAGAAAAGCTCCAAAATGTGTTCCAACAGATGATGATATTATGAAATCCAATATTAATAGTTTTGGAAATGCTGTTGGTGGTGTAACAAATAAAATAACTTCGATGTTTGAAGTTCAAGCGAAATTTCCAAAGAATAGTCGTGAATATAATATTCTTGATTATAGGATTAAATGTGGTCAGCTTTATCAACAGAATGCTATTGATAAAACAAAAGGAATTGAGGCTAAACCTATGCCTGATACTTGGTACAATTGGATAGCAAATAAGCTTTCAAAGGCAAAAGATTCTAATACCAAAAAGGATTTTTGGATAAATCGAAAAATAATAGCAGACAAAAAACCATATTTTATGCAATATATTTACCCATCTGAAAGAGTCGAATTAAACAATTACAAAAAGAAAAATAATGAAAAATGTTTAATGCGATTCAGAATCACATTAGATGAATTGTTACAAAAAGAGAATAAAACGAAAGAAGAAGAACGTTTTATATACTGTTATTATGATCGAATGCCTCTAGGAAACGCACCATGCACTATCAATAGAATATGTTGGAAAATTGAAGAATTATTTGATGGAAAATATTGTAATACAGAATCTAATTTTGATTATTCTATTTTAAAAAGTGATGCTGAATATACAAATAAAGTGTATAACAAAATCAAGAAAATATATGAGACATATAAAAAAGTTACTCAAAATTATATGCTTTATGCTAAAAAAGAGAGATTAAAATCAGATGAAAAGCAGATTCAAAAGTATCTTTTAAAGGAGCAGTTTAGAGAGAAATGTTTAAAGGAATGTCCTAACGAAGATGAACTCTGTAATGTTGTTCTCGATTTATGTTATACAAAATCAAAAAACAGCAAACAGTTTGCATGGGATATTTGTGGTGAGACCTTTATTAAAAATCTTCTGAGAAGAAATGGATATAAAATATCATATCCTGAACTGGATGAAGATGGAGATATAGAATTTAATGGTATGTATTTTTCTATGAAAGAAACTGAAATTAAGGTGACTATTGATGTGGAGGATAATGAATGTCGGTTATTTTAAATGAAAAGGAACAAGCAAAAAAAATAATTGAGAAAGGCGAAGTTGGAAATAAACCAACTTCTACCCTTTTTCTGTTGTCTAAATATTACAGACAAAAAGAAAAACTTGGAGAGAAAAAAACAGCCCAAAAACTTAATGAGTTTATGGAGAAAAATTACAAAGGATATAATGAAGCGTTATGGGAAGATATTATTGAGGATATTTCAAAAAAAGGAAAAAAATATCTTTTGCAAGAAATTGAGTCGATTAATATTACAAAAAGCGAGCTAGATAAAATTGCAAATGTAGAAAATATAAAGTATAAAAAATTGTTATTTACGATGCTGTGTTATGCAAAGTTGTATAATACCTTATCAGATACAAATAACGGATGGGTAAATACGGAAATTAAGGAAATATATAAAGTTGCAAGAGTGACTGTTAAATATAGAAAAGATAAGTTTTTATATTTAAATGATTTAGAGAATACTGGATTAATTTCTTTTTCTAACAAAAATGATAATCTAAATATAAAAGTTAATTTTATAGACAATGATAGTGAGGTTGTATTAAAAATTAAAGATTTTAGAGAACTTGGTTATGAATATCAGAATTATATTAGTGATGGCAATTTTATTTATTGTTCTGAGTGTGGACGTCTTGTAAGAAAGAAAAGCAACTATGATAGAAGCACAAAATACTGTAAAGAATGTGCTCATAATATTCAGTTTAATCAAAAGAAAATATGGGATAGGGAGAATAAATAAGTATAAATCCGAAAAAGCTAAAAGTCTTGAAACCCTTGATTTCACTAGGATTACGTTTACTATGCCCGTTTTTCTTATTATGTATAGTAATAAGAGAATAAAACAATGAAATCAGCTTTTCTTGGCTGATAAAACAGAGAATAATAAAATGTAAACACTTTAAGTATATATTCATTGTACTTTACCTTTCTACAATCGGTGACTGTACTACAGTTCTTGTAGTATGGTCACTGATAATTCTTAAATATTATAGCGGAATGACGAGCAATGGAAGCTCACTTGGCTCATAACCAAGAGTATGCAGGTTCGAGTCCTGTTTCCGCAACTCTCCTACTTGTAGGCGGCAGGTTTCGTGTCGTTAAATAAACTTAGCAATAAGGATAAAGCAGGAATGTCTTTAGTTTGCATAAGACACTGCGACTGCGCATAGTAGTTTGACGGAAAACACAGATAATCTATACCAAACCTAAAATCAGAGGGCTACTGCTAATGATATGGCTTGGTAGGGGTGATGAAAAACGCCCTGTATTAACATGGAAACATGGGTATAATTACTGTCTTATTGGTGCGATTTCCGCAAGAAAAAGTGCTGATATTGATTATTGCAATGTTTCTTAATGCGAAAGCAAGGAACAGAACAATGAAGCAAGTCGATAGCAAGACGAACAGAATGGTGATGATTGGGCTGTACTCAAAAGGTACAGATGGTCAAATGTACACCTCATCGTTCATATTATGCGAAATATTAATTACAACATACTTTTGAGAAAGAAAATATAATGCATATTTATATTAAAGATAAAAAATTAATAAAAGAACAAGCAAAAGTGTGTATGACCGCAAAGAGACAAACAACTTATTCATCTGCAATATGATGACATATAGCACTCGCAAGGTACTATATGAGAAAATACAAGTAGACGCAACCGTAAGAGATTTGCACTCTCTGAACCTCGCAAGGGACGATGTATCGAAAGGAAATCTATAATGCTTTGTGGTAAGAGTTTGCCAATTTTTGCAAAATTGGTGTTGTTGTTACCTACAGTCTAATCGACTGTGTGATAAATTGTGTCCAACCACAATAGATGGTAACGTGTTAGGTCAATATCTCAGCCTAAAGAAATAAAGTCTCATACTTCGGTATGGGATTTTTTATTTTGAGTGTGTAGCTCAGTTTGGCAGAGCACGTGACTTTTAATCACGGTGTCGATGGGTTCAAATCCCTCCACGCTCACTACTATCCTACTTTATAGGAAATAAATTAAAGGATGTGAAAATTATTTTATTAATTAACAAAACAGAAGCTTTTGCAATAAGGGAGCTTATTGGGAAAGAGAATGTGAAAAAGACTTATAGTGGTCATGCAAAATACTATCTGGTTGAAGATGACCAGAATTTAAAAGCTTTGAGTGATTATAGAAAAAGTAAAATCGTTGGATAGAGACGAAATCTAAAACGAAAGGTGGTCGGAAACCATCGGTACAATAAAATTTTATGATACTAATGCTATTTTAAAATTACAGGACAGAATATTTGAGGAAGATTTTGTTATAAGTTCTGTAACATTACAAGAGTTAGAGCATATCAAAGTATCTCGAAACAAAGATGATCAGGTAAAGTATGAGGCACGAAAAGCTTTACATCTACTTGATGATAATTCGGATAAATATGATGTTGTTGTATATGACAACGCAATTGAAAACTACATACTTGGGAAAAACATGGAAATAACACCTGATACTAAAATAGTTGGTAGCTGTGCATTTATAAATGCAATGAAGGATGTTATTTTTATTACAGATGATGTTGCTTGTAAAATGATTGCAAGGAAAATATTTAATCTTACTGTAAAAGGTGTAAATGATGAGCCAGTGGATGATTATAGTGGATTTGTTGAGAAAACGCTATCCGAATCAGAAATGGCTTATTTTTATGAGCATTTACAGGAAAACATCTATGGATTACTTGAAAATGAGTATCTTATCTTAAAAGATTCTAATAATCATGTCGTTGATACTCTCGTTTGGCGAGAAGGAATGTATCAAAACATTAAATTTCCTAATATTAAATCAGATTATTTTGGTGCAGTTAAACCTCTTAATGGAGATATTTATCAGCAGATGGCTTTGAATAGTTTCTCTAATAATCAGATTACTATGATTAAAGGTTCTGCTGGTACAGGAAAATCATATCTTGCAGTTGGATATATGATGTGGTTACTTGAAAAACACAAGATTGATAAAATTGTGATTTTTGCTAACCCAACTCCTACTATGAATTCGGCTAAGATTGGTTTTCTACCAGGAACACAGCTAGACAAGCTTGTTGATTCAAGTATTGGTAACATGCTTGCAGGAAAACTTGGAGACAAGTTTATGATTGAACAACTTGTGTCAAGAAATAAACTTTCTATATTACCGATGTGTGATATTCGAGGATTTGATACAAGTGGTTTAAATTGTGCAGTTTATATTACAGAAGCACAGAATCTGGATATATCTCTTATGAAACTTGCATTACAGAGAATTGGTGAAGATTCAATCTGCATTGTAGATGGCGATTACAATGCACAGGTCGATCTCAATCAATATGCAGGTAATAATAATGGTATGAGAAGAATGTCTGAGGTATTCAGAGGACATGATTTCTATGGAGAAATTGAATTACAAAACATCTATAGAAGTAAAATAAGTCGTATTGCACAAGAAATGTAAGAAAGGATTAATATGTAGTGATTAAAAAATTTGATAAAGAATATTCGACTCAATATACTCCTGAGATGAAGTATTTGCAGTCTAAAGGAATTAACTATTCTTTTGTAAAAGACATACAAGGAGTAACAACATATAAATACACAAAGACACCAGAGTTATTTTCGGCTTTGGTGTCTTTTTATATGGAGAATAAATAAAAGAAAGGATAAATAACAGGTGATAATTTAATGGCAAAAGGGAAATGGACAGAAGATGAAATTTTATATTTAAAAAATAATTATCAATCAAAGACCATCGAAGAGATATGCACTTATTTAGACAGAAAACCAGATAGCGTAAGATACAAAGCAAGTAAACTTGGTATAAAATCTAAAGATTATTTTCAAAGCATAATTAATAAGCTACATGAAAATGATTACGAAATGTTGTCTACAGAGTATATTAATGCAAATTCTTACTATGATATAAAATGTTTAAAACATAATTTTATAAAACAATCCACAGGAGATTGTATTATGCAAGGGAAATTTAAATGTCCGTATTGTAAATCTGAAATAATACGAAAAAGTTTAACCAATGATGTTAATAGCGTAAGAAGTAAATTTATAGAAATGGGGCTTATACCTAAATTCGAAGATAATGATTACGTTAATAATAAATCACAATTAAAATATTTATGTCCTAAACACAATGAAGATTATCAGTACATATCTTTTGATTCATTAAATAGGAGCATGTTTGGTTGCGTATATTGTGCTGCTCAATATAGAGGAAAAAATTATTGTGGTGAAAAACATTATATGTGGAAAGGTGGAATAGAAAATCCGAAACAAAAATTACGTGAAACACCACAATATAAAGCATGGTTAAGAAGTATTTTTAAAAGAGATTATTATACTTGTCAATCTTGTGGTGCAAGAGATGGAAATGGATATACCGTTCATTTAAGAGGACACCATATACTCCCATTTGCAAATTATGAGAAATATAGATTAGATGTAGATAATGGTATAACATTGTGTGATAAATGTCATGATCCTAAATTTATTGGAAGCTTTCATAACATATATGGTTCGCACAATAATACGCCACAACAATTACAGGAATATCTAAATATTAACAGAGAAAAATTTGGGCTTAACCAAATTACCGTTACAAATTTAGAAGAGTAAACAGAATAATTTATATAATTTTTTTTAATAAAATATTACGAAATTGGAGGCTAAATGCCTATGAATAAAAAGAAATTAGAAACTGCATATTTAGATATTGCTATTCCACAGAATGCAGAGAATTTACAGTTACCAGATCCATCATTATTGCAATTTTATAAGAATTATGAAAATAGAATTCTTTGGATTGATGACGAAATAACTACAATGACGTTGGAATATGCAAAGATGATTATGCAATGGAATTTTGAAGATAAACAGAATAATATCCCTAAAGAGGTTCGTACTCCGATTAAGGTTATATTCTTTAGTCCAGGTGGCGATTTAGAAGTGAATAATTGTCTTGTAGATACAATTCAGCTTAGTGAAACTCCTGTAATTGGAATAAACGTAGGTATGGCTGCATCAAGTGGATGTTTTATATATCTTGCTTGTCATAAGAGATATACATTCCAACTGCTGAATTCCTTATTCATAAGGGTGCTGGTTAGTTTTCAGGAAATTATGATGAGGTTGTTGCAGCTATTCTGAATTATCAGAGACAAATTGAAGAACTTGGTAATTTTGTATTAGCAAGAACTAATATACCCAATGATGTGTTTGAAGAACACTTCTCTACAGATTGGTACTTGTCTGCAAAAGAGGCAATTAAACTTGGTGTTGCAGATAAATATATAACAAGTTTGGATGAAATTATTTAAGGAGAGCGCACTGCTCTTCTATTTTATTGGAGAAAAAGGAGATTGAAAAATGATTAAAATTACTGAGTCAGAGGAGAAAATTACTGCTCCTAAGAAGATAATTAAATTAGATAACATTTCCGTAAAGGATTTAAAGCTTGTAGATGCTAAAACTGGTGAGGACTTATCTCAGCAGGTAATTAACGCAATTCCATTCGATCAGATTGGATTCAAGATTACATTTGAACTTCCTGTAGAGGAAGATTCTGAAGAGTAAGGCGGTGAATATTATAATCGACTTACATAGATTAGAAAATGAAACAGATTTTGAATGGAAATTGAGATGTTGCCTTGCGAAAAAGCGCAAAGAAACAGATATGGATTGGATTGAGATTCGAGATATGCTTGGATTGAACATTACACCAGATCAGCTTAGAAAACAGGCTGTTGGATATGAAGAGTATGATAATTATATTCATGGTTATCAGGGTGTAGCCACTACTATCCTATCTGTGTCAGATTTACATGTTCCATTTCAGTTACCATATGAGTTACTGAAAGATTATCGTGGAGTTGATATCTTACAAATTAATGGAGATGTTGTAGATTGCCAAGCATTATCAAAATTTTCAAAACAGTATAGAATTTCGCCAATGGAAGAAATGATTCAAGGTAGACAATATCTTATTGATTTGATTGAGTATATTCGTCCTAAGAAAGTAGTATGCAATTATGGCAATCACGACAAGCGATTTGCTAATTATTTTGCAAAGAATTTAGATACTGACATCTTGGAGCTTATGCCTGATACATCTTTGGAACTTATTTTTGTAGATGGATTTAAACACTATGACAAACGCAGTAAATCAAAGATTTGGTATGAACCACTTGTAAATATTTTTGATGATATTGATATTCAGTATATTGATGACTGGAAATGCAAGATTGGTAAAACTTGGTTTGTTCATCCATTAGCATATAGACAAGGGATGCTTGCTACTGCTGATAAGGCAAAAGATTATCTACAGGATACTGATAAAGAAGGATTTGATTGCGTTACGATGGCACATACTCATATGATTGGTGATTCAAAACGTGGATATGTGAGACTTCTTGAACAGGGAGCTTTTGCAAATGTAGATAAGATGAATTACATGGATGGTAGATTAACAAAGCCACAGAAAGAAGGTTTCGCTGTTATCTATCAAGATAAAGACGGTAATTTGATAGGTGCTAAGACGAAAGTTATATCATTAAATTAAATAACAATTGTAGTCCACTGTTCGGCTCAGTTTGGAGTAATTGTGAAAGCAGATATTCACAGCTACAATTAACATACGACTAATATATTATTCATTTTTGCTTATTTTGGCGTTTTTAGATAATATATTAGTCTTTTTGGTTAATGAAACCACTATCAGAGGGAGTGTACCTTATATGGACGCTACCCTCTTTTATATTACAAAATAAAATTAAGGAAAATAAAGGAGAAATTAAAAATGAACAAGACAGATCTAATTAAGAATGTAAGCGCACAGATTGAGGGAGCTACACAGAAGGATGTTGCTGTTATTGTAGATACAGTACTTGAGACAATTATTAATACAGTTGCATCTGGTGAGAAAGTATCTCTTGCAGGATTTGGTAATTTCGAGGTTGTTGAGAGAGCTGCAAGAACAGGTAGAAACCCAAAGACAGGTGAGCCATTAGAGATAGCAGCTTCTAAGAGTCCAAAGTTCCATGCATTAACTGGTTTTAAAAATGCAGTTAAGAACGCTTAATCTGAAAGGTCGTGATTGTTTGAAGAGAAATAAATATGAAGACATTCAGATGATTGATCTTGAGGATAAAGTTGATGATATTGTAAAAATTTATATTAACAGACTTTATCATATTGATAAGGCTGTTGGTGTAGTTGTAAATAAAGAGATTGCTGAATATATTTTGGATATTCTTATTAGACTTGACGAAACAAGTATTAAAGAGATTGATCTTGTTGATTATATGAATATAGACGAATATTTAGTATCCGTTGATGATGATGGCGTAATCACCGTTATCCCTATTGAGGACTTTGGTGTTCTTGATAAAACAGATATTTTTTATATTGATATGGATGGTGATATTGAGCAGAATATCATTGATTATTGTGTAAATGAAGATAAGGAAGTTATTCTGTTTAGTCAGGAAGATGATTGCGATGGTAATTGTGAAAACTGTCCTGCACATGATGAAACTTATTTACATACTTCTGAAGACGAAGATGGAAATACTCACGGATTTACTGCTAGTAAGTCAGATGGTGACTCTTATATGAGTTATTCTTACTACTCTAGCGATGAGTTAAGTCATGAAGATATTCAGAAGATGTTAAAGGCTTTTGGATTTTAGATTATTTAGAGTGTGTGGTGTATGCTGCACACTCTTTTTGTATCCTCTCATAGACCACTAAAGATGTGGGGCAGACTGTAAATCTGTTGTCTTCGGATCGGCTTGGAGCATTACCAAGTGGGAGGACTTTTTCAATGTTTTTATATACGGATTGGGAGATGTTAAATCGGCAACGAACTTTATATGGAAACAGAGAATAAATATATGTGCTCATGATTGGTGTCATAGCTGATTGTGGGATTTATGGAACAGTAGGTACTTGGAGTAGCTACCAAGTATATGAGGCAACCTACACACCTCTTCTACTGTTCTATTTTTATTGTATGTGTAGGGGAAAGTGTAGGAAAATTATGGGAACAAGAATGTTAAAGGTTGGAGATAAAGAAGTCCAATCTACTAAAGTAACTTATGACGATTTGGTTATTTTGTATAATCAATTTATTGATACTTATGGTGAAGTGCCAGTATATTCAAAATGTGACTCAAAACATAATATGCCACAAGGCAGAATTATAACTCGTGTATTAAAAGAAAATAGTATCACCTATAATGATTTCTTGTTACAGTTTGGTAAGGTATCTCACGTAAGGACAGAAAGTAAAGATTATGATTTATATGTCAAAAGATTTAAAGAAGTAAGTGATAATATTGGTCATGCTTTATGCGGAAATGAGTTAATGAATAATAAATATGGTTTACCAAATCCAATTTGGTTCGTAAAATATTGTCCAGATAAAAATGTGAAAAAATATGATGATTTCGTGCGTTGGTGTGGTTATGAAAGCAATAAGCTCAAAAAAGAAAAAGAAGATATTGCGAATGCACTTATAAATCTTGAGAAAGAATTAGGTAGACCAATTTTGCGAGAAGATATTTCACTTGAGAAAACTGGTTTTTCAATGATTGTATTGGTAAGAATGTTTGGTGGTCTTAATAAAGCTAAAGAAGAAATTGGTCTTATGCCTACACCAACAGATAAACCTCTTTATCCATTTGAATATTATAGGAATACTATTACAGAAGCGTTAAATAATCTATATGAGAAAACTGGTAGAAAATTTCTTACATGGCAAGATTTAGAAAGTGGTTTATATCATAAAAATAATATTGAACATAAATCAATGACAAAAGCATTTAAGCGTGAAGGTTTAGATGTATTTGCTTATATTAAAAGTCTTGGATTTGAAATGAATCCAAATAATTTTAGTTTTAAATACACGTTTGATGATGGTGAACGTGCTGTATCAACTATGGAATTTGATTTTTCTACATATATACGTTCTCTTGGATATGAATATAACAAATCATATTTTAGAGATGTAATGTATAAGACTTTTACCAATAGTGATAAGAAACGAAAAACAAATTGTGATTACTGTATGCTTTTGCCTAACGGTAAAAAGTTATATGTTGAAATTGCAGGTGTTATACCTAACGACACGGCAGATTGGAGACATTATGAATACAAATACAAACATCATCAAGAGTATCAACAGAAAATGTTATACAAAGAAAAAATACTTATAGAGAACAAATGTAATTATCTATTTCTGTTTTCATCTGAAATGAAAAATGGAAGTTATAAAGAAATATTGCAAAATAAAATAAATGAGATTTTACAAGAAGTAGCTTAGTTTACCACTGCTCTACTTCTTTTTATTATACGAAAGGAAGTGATTTAGTGGCACATGTAACAAGGGTAAAATATTTTACCAAGGATAAGGAGAAATTCATAAATCCTGATAACTTGAAAAAATATAAGAAATATCTCCAATCAAATATTATAAAAAATCAGGATGTTAAAGATACTACATATAAAAGATATGAAGGATTGTTTCGTCATTTTCTTATGTGGTTAGGTGAAAATTATGGAGATTTAGATTTGTATTCAGATGAGTTTATGGAAGATGCTGTTGATATTATGGAGAACTACATTATGTTCTGCCAGGAAACACTTCTGAATCATAAAAAGATTATTAACATGAAAATTTCTGCCGTTAGCTCATTCTATATTTGGTCTATGAAACGTGGTTTTGTAAAATATCATCCTTTTGATGGAAAACTCGATAGAATGAAGAAAGCTAATGAGGAACATATCTTAAATTCGTATTTCCTTACAGAAGAACAAGTTCAGACAATCCGTAGAGAGTTATCTGAAAATGATAAGTATTCAATTCAAGATCAGATTTTATTTGAGGTAAGTTTCGATTCTGCTAACAGAATTGGTGCATTGTTAAGATTGCAGTTATCTAAACTTGACTTAGAACATAACATGTTTATTGATATAAGAGAAAAGGAAGGATACCGTACACAGGTAGTTTTCGGTGATGTTGCAAAAGAACTTATTCAAGAGTGGCTTGAAATGCGAAAAAATGATTATGATCATTTGGAATGCGATTCATTGTTGATTACAAAATACAATGGAGAATATAAACCTATGGGTGATAGTGCAATCAGAGATAGAATGAAGAAATATGGCGAGATTATTGGAATTTCTGACTATAGACCTCATTGCCAACGAAAATCTCGTCTAAATTTGGTTTATGAAGAGACAGGCGATTTAGCATTAGCAGCCGAGCTTGCCAACCACAAATCGACAGAAACAACTCGTTCCTTCTATTGTAAACCTAAAACTAAGGCAGAAGTTATGGAAAAAATCAATGCTTTAAAAGAGAAAAATGAAGCAGAAAGTAAATAAATCTGAAAAAAGCTTATTATATATAAAGATTAGGTTGCACCTTTATAGGCATATTGGATGGTGGCATTCAATAGCGTAAAACCTATGTCAACGTAAACCGACATTAATTTCCTAATCATCTTGGCATTTCTATTCATGTAGATTGTAAGTCCTGCTACTGCATTTTGGTAGAGCTGACTTTATAGCAACTCTAGTGCGCACGAAACCTTAATGCGGTATATCTATCGTGCTTCTCTGCGTTAATGAGAACCCTTATTTGTAAGAAATATCAGTTCGAATCTGGTACTGTCCGTAAAGGGCGGTTCGTATAATAGGAATATTACGCTTGCTAAATTATGAGAAAAATCATATTGGTTTTGCCAAAAAGACATGCTTATGCGTATTGAAATTGGATTTTTGACAGATAAGAGACATGAAACCTTATCGAGAGGTCTTTACTCCGAAGACTGAAAATATGTGGAGAACACTTAGGGAAATATCGCAGTTATAGTTGCAGTGGATGCACTGTATAAAATCACAGACATGTGATGGAGTGGGCGATTAGGCTTATTATGTTTCTGCAATGGTGATGAGGAGTAATCCATAAAAAACAGAAAAGTCCTTTCTTCTTTCGGGACTAAAAATATAGCGAGAATAGTTCAGCATGAATGGAATGCGAGTGCACAATGCATTCTATTCTAAATAACTGCATGTGTACAGTGCAATATCAGCTAGTTAGTGCTTTATGCTGATTTTAATGACTCGTAGCTCAATGGTAGAGCACTCGACTGTTAATCGAGGCGTTGTGGGTTCAAGCCCCACCGAGTCAGCTATGGCTCTATAGTATAAAGGTGATTATACCCGACTGTCTATCGGAAGATTTGGGTTCGATTCCCAATAGAGTCGTTTATGGGACGTTGGACAAATGGTGAAGTTACAGCCCTTTCACGGCTGCGATGCGAGTTCGATCCTCGCACGTCCTACTATGCGGTAAGCCTGATGCCAAAACCTATTTTTTGGATGCATACGAAATTTAGGTGTGTAAGCTCAACACTTGCTACCGCCCTATCAAATTATCCGTAGGCAACAACTACGCAGACTATTCTGATAAAGTCGTAATGAAAATAGTTTCATTTAGCTTAGAGAAAGATAATTTTTTTTAAGAAAGAGTCATTTCATATGTTGAAATGGCTCTTTTGTTATATACACCTTTAGCTTAATTGGTAGAGCAACGATCTCCAAAATCGTCAGGTCTATGTTCAAATCGTAGAAGGTGTGCTAAGTGAAGTGAATTGCACATTCATTGGAAATTAATATTGAAAATTATGAGAAGTCATTTTGTATGAAGTGGCTTCTTTTTTTATGTTGGAATAAAAGGAGGTGGTCGTTAATTGGCTACGACAAAAGAGACACAGCCCACAAAATTAACGGCTGCACAATTAAAGAAGAAAGTTGAAATACAGGAAGAGAAAATCAAGTCTCTAAAAGAAGGTGCTTGGTGCTATATGTGTGATACACATAAATCAAGGGATAAATTTTATGTAAGTACAGATCCAATGAATAAAAGTGGTCTTACTCCAATTTGTAAAGACTGTGCAAAGAAGATAGCTCTTAAAATTGGGAAGGACAAGATTGAACATGAGCCTGATAAGAACTCTGTAATTGAAACAATGAGGTATCTCAATAAGCCTTTTTTGTCAAAATTATGGGATGCTAGTATTCAGGAATCGGAAAATTTAGCTTCAGGAAAAGTTCGTTCTAATGGTTATTATTCATATGTAAAGAATGTGGCTATGGGGCAATATAACACTCTAACATTTAAAGACTCAGATGTTTTTGGTAATAATACATCTGAAAATGAAACTCCTAAAGAACCAACTACTGAGGAAGAACTTATTGAATCTCACGCAGGATTAGATACATATGACAGTTTTTTGAAAAATAAAAATGATGTCATTCGATTGCTTAGTTATGATCCTTTTGAAAAGGAGGATGTTGCCGACCAACCATTTTTATATTCTCAATTGTTAGGAATTCTTGATTCTAGTGAAGATGCTAACGAAGATATGATGCGTACTTCTTCTGCTATTTCTATTGTTCGTGGTTTTTTACAACAGTCAAAAATTGATGATACTGTCGCAAAACTTATGAGTGATATTTCTAATATTGAGCGTAACTCGGCAACAATTAAATCCCTGCAAGAAAGTAAAGGCAAAATTACTTCTGTTATTACAAGCCTTGCTCAAGACAGTTGTATATCTTTAAAGCATAATAAAAACGCAAAAAAAGGTGAAAATACTTGGACAGGAAAAATCAAAAAAATAAAAGATTTAAATCTTCGTGAAGGTGAAGTTAATGGTTTTGATTTGGAAACTTGTAAAGCGATGAAACAAGTAATGGATTTAAGTAACGCTTCTATTATGAAAACACTTGCTTTGGATGAATCCGAATGGTCAGACATGGTTGCTGAACAAAGACAAAAAATTGTTGATTTACAAAGAGACTTGGATAAATATATTGAAATATCTCGTATATTACTTCGAGAAAATCTGGATATAAAAGATTATTTAAAAGATAAAGATATAAAGCTCGAAATGAATTTGGTTGATTTAAATGATTTGTTCTCTTGTTTTTCAGAACAAGAATCCGAAAATGATGACTCTGAAAATGATTCAGAAAGTGAGGATGAAAACAATGAGATTTAAGGATATAACTGATTCATTAGATATGATTAAATATGATGATCAATGTATTCAAGAAGATATTATTTATGTAAAACCAGGTACATATGCAATGTCGTCAAGGAAAATTGAATCCTTGATAAAAATTGCTTATATGCAAAAATATTATCAATGCAATCCAGTAAGGTTTATAAATGACTTTTTCAATATAGAATTATTGGATGCACAAGCTTGGATAGTTCAGCAAAGCTGGACATGCCCTAATGTATTATTAGTGTGTAGCCGTGGATTTGGTAAATCCACTCTTATCGACATAATCATAATGTCAAAAGATATGTTATTTAACAATTATTGGACGTATATTGCAAGCGGTACCGGTAGTCAGGCTGAACAAACTTTCACCACTTTGGAACGACTTGCAAATGATAATATTGATACAATGATGGGCTCTACTGGATATATATTTAAAGCTGAAATTGAGATAAAAAATGCAGCAGGGGACGGATTTTCACACGGAAGTAATGGATTTTCATATTCAACTTATAATGGTGGATTCACTCAGACCTTAAATTCTAACGTGGATCGAAAAAGAGGTATGAGGGGAAACGTAATTTTTGATGAGTGCGGTTTTCTCTCTGATGAAATGATGTCTGTTTATTCAGCTTTTGCAATTGTAAATAAGAGTTTTAAATCTGGTAAAGATAGAGATGGTAATCGAATTGATACTGTTCGATTAAGAGCAATACCAAAAGAAATTCCAAACCAAAAATTCTACATATCTTCCGCTTCTGATACTTCTACAAAATATTATTCTCTTTATCGTGAATTTTCAAAACAAATGTTAATGGGTAATAAAGATTACTTTGTCGCAAATATAACATGTGAAGTACCACTCCACCCTACTATTCATGGTCAGATGATGGCACCTCTGTTTGAGAAATCTACTATTGATTCAGATATGAGAACCAATCCTGAAAAGGCTAGACGAGAATATTTTTGTGAATTCACTACTGACGCTGGAAGCGATGCCATTATTAGAAGAGGAGTTATTACACGAAACGAAGAGGTTAGAAAGCCACTTCTTTATAATGATACAGGTGATAAAAAGTTCATCATCTCATATGATCCTGCCAGAAGTCGTGATAATTCAGTTATTCTTATTGGTGAATTATATGAATTTGAACAGGTAGATGGAAGTAAAGATTTAAGACTTAGATTGGTTAATTGTATTAATTTAATTGACGTTGGAAAAAAGATTAAATCTCCAATGCAAACACCTGATCAGATTGAATATTTAAAAAAAGTAATCCTAGATTATAATGGTGGTGCAGACGCATATGGAAACATTGTTGGTATTTATATAGATGCAGGTTCTGGTGGAGGTGGTGTAAACATAGCTGATTATCTTATGCCAGATTGGACAGATGCAGCTGGTATTACTCATAGAGGTTTAATAGATAAAGAATACTCTGCCGAGTATGTGAAAAGATTCCCAAACGCAGTGGATAAAATACATCTTATATCTCCTGCTGGTTATAAATCTGAAATGTATGAAGCAATGATAGAATTAATAAATCAGGATAAAATTAGTTTTACTGCCCCATATGATAATAAGGATTATTTAACTGTTTTTGATATTGATCAAGATAAATTAAATAGTGCTAGAGAAGAAATATCTAAACGTTTACGAAAAGAAAAAGTAAATGAAAAAGAATTTGAAGTTAAGTTAAATGATGAACTTGGAAAAATTCAATCTGTTAATACAAAAACGATTAAGTTAGACTGGATGGATAAATTGGCTTTGGCAAACATGGATGCTTTAAAGGAAGAATTAGTAAATATGGTTCGTAAGAAACGTGAATCAGGGAAAGATTCATTTGAATTAACGCCTGAAAAAGCCAACAAGATGCACGATGATAGGGCATATACAGCCTGTCTTGCTTCTTATGCTTTGATGTGTGAGCGTAGAAAATCTATTACACAGAAAAAGCGCACCCAATCCCCATCCGACATAACAAAGCTCTTCTCAGTAAGAGCGCCAAAAAAAGTAACACGATTCTAAAAGAAAGGAGGTATATCGCATAATTTGAGTAATACAAAAAACACAAAACAGCCTATAGTACAAAAGGTCTACACAAAAACTGACGAGTCTGGCTATGAAGTAGAACGTAAACGAGCGCAAAAAATAAATTTTGCAAAGTTTCAGGAATTGTTGCAGAGGAATGTTTCTAAGACAGTTTCCAAAACTTATACTCAGTATACACGAGACTTACTTGATCAGTATGTACAGTCACCTCTTAATAATATAGATAATATTCGTGAAGTATCTCGTTTCTTAACTAGAGTGTCAATGCTTTATAAGCAGATGATATCTTACTTCTCTACTATGCCACTCTATACATATAATATCACACCTCTTGCAGATTATACAAAAGATTTTGATCCCGACAAACAGCTTAAAAATTATGAAAAGGTATTAAAAACATTTCATCATTTCAATATAGCACAAGAATTACAAAATGTTGTTTCTAATACTATTCGTGATGGTATGTATGTTGGTTGGATGAGTGGTGATGATGAAAATGGAATATTCCTTATGCCATTAGACGTTCAGTATTGTCGTATTTATGGTAAGACTCGTGAGGGAGAATGGATAACATATTTTGATGCCTCATTTTTTGATAAGTCAAATAATAAAGATTTTATTACAGGTGTAAATAATGACGGAGTTGGTGTGTGGGATCAAGTGTTTGTTGATGGATACAATCAATACAAATCTGGCGGTAGAGATTATCAATATTTTCGACTTCCACCAGAAAATACATTAACACTTATTGCAAGTACAGATGATGAGTTCTATGTACCACTACCCTACTTCTTGCCTTTGTTCAAGTCTTTATTAAATCTTCTTGATACAGAAAATCTTGTTGCTGCAAAAGAGGAATTGCAGAATTATAAGTTAATCTTAAATAAAATCCCACTTATGGATTCAGATAATGTAGATGATTTTGCAATCAGCTTAGAATTGGTAAATCAGTTTGATGCAATAATCAAAGAAATATTACCAGACCTAGTTGGTTGGGGCACAACACCTTACGAATCTTCACAAGTCATAGATTTTGAGAAGTCAACTTCTGCTACTGATACAGATAACCTAAACAAAGCAATGAACAATCTATTTGCAAACGCAGGTATTAATAGGCTTATTGTAAGTTCAGGTGATTCAAGCAATGCAAATGGTATAAAGTATTCGAATGCCAATGACCTAGGTAAGATGTCAGTATATCTTAGACGTATAGAATCTTGGCTAAATTATTGGATCAAAAATCATATTACTGATGGTGTTTATTTGCAGATTTTTGATCAAACTCAATACAATAGAGATGATTATATAAATAGAATGAAAGACGCTAGTGCGTTTGGTATTGGAAAAATGGATTATATGTGTGCATTAGGTGATGATCCTTATGTTGCATATAATAAACTTCGCTTTGAAGCATTGGTACTCAATGTTAATCAATATGCTATTCCTTTTAATTCTTCATATACCCAATCATCTAGTGGTGCAGATGGTAAGCCACTTCTTCCAGAAGATGATCTAAGCCCAGAAGGACAAGCAACAAGAGATTCTGGAAAAAATGAAGATAAAGGAAATAAATAAAGGAGTTCTTATTTTGGAAAATAGATATTTTTACTGTTATTCCAAACCATTAAAAGATTATTTATTGAAAAATGGTTTGAGATATGTGTTAAAGGCAACACATGATAAAACTCATAAACAATACTGGGTTTTTGAAAGTTGTGAAAAAATAGATAATTTACTTAAAGAATGGAGATTAAGAAAACATTAATCTTTGCTCTTTTATTTTGGAGAATATTAGTATGGAGGTATTTATATGTCATTAAACAAAGATGGTACTTATACTGGGTACATATATAAAATAGAAAATCTAATTAATGGAAAATGTTATATAGGTCAGACTACTACCACTATCGAGCATAGATGGGGACAACACAAAACTGATAATACAAATCCAAATCCTATGTATAAAGCTTTTAAAAAATATGGTATAGATAATTTTTCTATAAAAGAAGTTGCTCATCATACACGTAATACAAAAGAAAAATTATTGAAAATCCTTAATAAAAAAGAAGTTTATTACATAGATAAATACAGCTCTTTAATAACTCAAAATGGATATAACTTATCTATCGGAGGTGACAATAGTGGAATATATAATTGTCATCCAATTGATGTTTATGATAGAGATGGAAATCTTTTATATCAATATGAATCTGCAAAAGAAACTTCTCGCATAATTGGATATGATATATCTTGTATTATAGATTGTTGTAATGGAACATCTATACCAGCGATTGATTATATTTTTCGTTATAAAAATGAACCTTATGATAAATATAATACAAAAAGAACATATTGTAGAGAATTATATCAATTTACATTAGATGGGAAACTTGTGAAGAAACATGATTCTATATCAAAAGCTGCCCTTTATGTAGACGGAAGTGTTAGTGGATTAAATCTTCATCTAAGAGGGATTAGAAAAACATATAAAGGATATTATTGGAATTATGAAAATAAATTCAAATATATTCCTCCAAAAGATGTTAGAAAAAAGATAGACAAATATACTTTGGATGGAAAGTATATAGCAACTTATAATTCTGCAAAAGAAGCTCAAGAGTCGGTTAATGCCACAAATTCACACTCTATTATAGGAGTATGTAATGGTAAACTTATGAAAGCATATAACTATATTTGGAGATATGTAGGAGATTCATATGATAAATATCAAAATTTTATAGATTTAAAGAATAATAATTTTTCTTATGGGGAGCCTGTTGATATGTATTCAAAAGACAAAGAATTTATAAAAACATTTAACTCAATGACAGATGCAGCAAAAGAAATAGACTCTACCAATACAAATATTTGCTGTTGCTGTCTAGGGAAAACCAAAAGTGTAAAGGGATATATTTTCCGATATCATGGCAATTCAATAGATAAATTTTCATGCTCGTATAAAACCCAAAAACAGCCTATTCTTGTATATGATTTATCTGGCAATTTGTTAAATATATATCCAAGCAAAAATAAAGCTTCAAAAGAAATCGGTCTTAATTATCATAAAATCGAGGATTGTTGCGATGGACGAAATAATCATATCTATGGAGACAAGATAATTCTATATGAAAAAGATAAAGATTTGATAGATGACATAACCAAACAAATAGCATAAATAAAGAGGTGACACACATGAAAAACGATTCTCAATTTCTATTCACCTCGGATGAGGTAACAAAAAATAATCTAACAAAATTAGGATTCTCAGAAATTCCATCTGGGGGTTCTTTTTTTATATTTATTAATGATTCAACTTTAAAATTCGATGACACTATTCCAGTAGATAAAATCGGATTTACAAATAAGTTGATGTTTTAAATCACTCCCTCTTTGGGAGAATTTCACAGAAGGGAGGTAAAAAACACAATTGAATAAAAAACTTCTTACTTTAGAAGATCTTTATAGTTTCTATAGTCAGAAAAAAAAGTCAATGACATTTAGTGCAGATAAGTCTGGATATAATATAGCTGTTCAGTCTTTGGCAACATTTGAGTTAAATGATGACTTATCAGAAGGATTGCTTTATGGAAAAATTAGGGCATTTCACGATTTAACAAACAATAATAAGTCTCATATAGAGACAGATGTTCTTGAAGAAAAAATGATGTCAATTAAAGATCGTCCAGTCATGGCAGATATTGTAGATACGGATGAAACCGATGAAGACGGAAATCCTATCAAAGATTTTTCAGGTCATACAATGTATTATGACGAAGCATTGGACAAGATGATATATAAGGAAATTCCTATTGGTCATTTTATTCATCCTGAAAGTATTCATCTTGAATATGATGAGGAATATGATAGAAATTTTGTATGTGCAGATGTTGTAGTGTACGAGGAGTACACAGATGCTTGTGATATATTGCGTAGACGCAAAACAGTTGACTGTTCGGTTGAGCTTTGTATTCGTAAGATGCATTGGGATAATACTGATAAAACACTTCATCTTGACGATTTTTATGTACAAGGAACAACACTTCTTGGATCTCATACCCTACCAGGAATGTCTGGCAGTAAGTTATCTATTAAAGATTTTTCTGAAGAAAACAATTCTTTATTCTCTTCTATTTCAGAAGATGAACACTCTAAATTAATTGAAACTCTGGATAATCTTAACAAAACTTTATCCAGTCTCAATATAAATTCAAAAACTAATTCAACAGTTGAAAAATTTGAGAAAGGAGGAAGTACAGAAACCAACATGACAAAATTTGAAGAATTACTGGAAAAATACAATAAAACTGTAGAAGATATTACTTTCGAGTATGAAGGTTTATCTGACGAGGAGCTTGAGAATGTATTCTCTACTACTTTTGATGAGTCAGAGCCTATTCCTGATACAGTTGTAACAGAATCAGATAAGTCAGATGATGATACTGATGATGATACTGATGATGATACTGATGATGATACTGATGACGACACAGACGATAGTACTACAGATGAGCCAGACGACACCACAGATGATGATAAGGACAAAGATACATATTCTAAGACTTTTGAATTATCACACGAAGATGTACGTTCTGCATTATATCAGCTCTTAGCTCCAATCGAGGAGACATTAAATGAGTATTACTGGATTATGTCTGTATATGATGATTATTTTATTTATGAGTCTTGCTGTGGAAATTACTACAAACAGGCTTACACAAAAGAGAATGATACTATTGCTTTTGATGGCGAACGTCAGGAAGTATTTGCTGAGTTTGTAACTGCCGATGAGAAAGCCGAGTTAGAAGATATGAGAGCTAATTACTCTTCTATTTCTGAAAAGCTTGCTAAATATGAAGAGGCAGAGGAAATCGCAGATAAGATGACTGTTTTCGAGGATCAGGCATATAGCAAGTATCTTGAGACGGATGAGTTCAAGAAACTCATGGATGTTGAAAATGTAAAGAAATTCACAAAGGATGAGTTAGTTGAGAAAGCAGACGCAGCTCTTGGTAAGGTAGTAAAAACTACAAAGACATTCTCTATGGATGCGGAGGAATCACATAAGGAGACAAAGCCTTCTTTCTTCGCATTTGCTAGAACTGAGCATGAATCATCATTCTTAGATGGATTACTTAAGAAATAATTAAAAATGAATATTAACAAATCAATCGGAGCGTCAATAGACGTTCTTTTTTATTGCAAAAATTTATTAAACAAGGAGGAAATTTAAATGGTTTATACAAATCTTAAAGCCAAGGAAAATGGCTTACATGGAATTTGGGAGTCTAGTCAGCTCCTTAGTGTAGACGTAGGAAATATTTATGACGCACTTGTAAGAGATGAAAGCAATAACCCTATCCCAGTAGACAATGGTGTTGCTTTAAAGATCGGAGACTACTCAGGCAATGGTCTTGAGGAAAGGTATGCAACTATTGCAAAAATTACAGACAAGATTGCTGTAACAGGCGCACCAGCAGAGGTTAAGACAGCACTTACAACTGAGCAGGGACAGGCTTATAACTACACAAACCCAGCAGGCAAGCCAGTAAAGACATATCAGATTGCAGATCCATCTGTACATACAGATATTTTTGGTATTGCTTCTTATCAGTTCACAGATGATAGTGCAGAAAAAGTTAAGGTTGGAAATCTTGTAACAGTTGATGGCAAGGGTGCATGGATAGCTTCTGAGGCTACTGATCTTGCTACTCTTCAGGGTACTAATGGTTTCATTGGAAAGATTCACAGTCTTTCAGTAGGTACATATTACACAATCGTTCGTATTCAGGTTCTTCAGAACAAGGATATTGCGTAAGAGAAGGGAGGATTAAATAGATGAAAGATATTACATGTTTCAGTGCGAACGTTTTAGCACAGTTTGACAATAAATATGACAATATGCTTGAGTTCAACTCACTCATGATGGACGCAAGCAATAGCGTATATGAGAAGTATTCTAAGGAGGACACACAGACAATTCTTAGAAAGCAGTTTGATAAGATTCTTGGTCTTAACTTCAAAGAGGCTAATTCTATGAAGCGTAGACAGGCTTGGAGAGATCATAATAAGGAAATCGCTACTCTTATCGAAGATGTAATTGCTGACAAGATGAACTCAGGTTGGAACACAGCTAATGCTCGTTTTATGGAGTATGTTGACGAGAGAAACATTGCCGAAGGAGATGCAAATGAGTTCTTCGTAGAAGATAACTCTCTTCTGACAGTTTCTAAGTTCGCAGGAAATCACCATGATCTGATTAGAAGCTCAGTAAAGCCTGGCAAGGCATTCTCTATTGATACATCATTTTATGGTGTAAAAGTTTATACAGATTTCGTACTTTTTCAGACAGGTAAAGTTGATTTCGCTGCTCTTGTAGACAAGATGTATAAGTCTATCGAAGAGAACAGATATGCTGCTCTTTACACAGCATTTATGGGAATGGACGCTTCTCTCCCAACAGATATGATTCTTCAGACAGCAGTTTCTGAGTCTACAAAGGATTCTATAATTGCTCAGATTGAAGCAGTTGCTGCTGCTACAGGTAAGGATGTTATTCTTGTTGGTACTAGACCAGCCATTCAGAAGCTTCAGGGTACTGTAAATTACAATATGTTCTCTGATTCAATGAAAGACGAGAGAAATCAGAATGGTATTCTTGGTAACTGGGAAGGTTATGAGTGCTTACCTCTTGCTCGTGTTAATAAAGCTGGCACAAGAGAGAATGTATTCTCTGCTAAAGATCAGAAGAAGATTTTCATTCTTCCTGTAGATCCAGAGTTTAAGCCAATTAAGAGAGTAAACGAAGGAGATGTTATGTACTACGAAACAGGCATGGACGGTCTGAAGAAAGATATGACTGTTGATGCGGAGGTAGTATACCAGGAAGGTATTGGTGTAGTGATTAACGAACTCTTTGGAGAGATTAAGATTACTGCCTAGTATTAGATTAATATAAAAATATGGAGAGTGGAAATATTCTACTCTCCTATTTTTAAAGGAGAAAACGGATGAAAGTATATGAATTAGCAAAAGAACTAGGTATTACTCCAAAAGAATTAATATCTTTTTTAAGAGAGAATGGATATAAAGTATCTAGTCATATGCAGAAACTTGATGATGATGCTATTGATTTTACAAACAATAATTTTGTAAAAGTTAATAATACACCTACAGATAATAAAGCTGTGACAACATCAGAAAATGAGTCTGCAAAACCACAGCCTGTAAAAATACATAAAACATTTAATCCTAATGACGAGATTCCATGTAAAAGTGTTACTCCGTGGAAATTAACTGCTGTTGGAGTTGATAAAAACACTGTATATCATTGGGAATATTTTGGGGACATTGAATATATTAAATATCGTGATTTACAGGCACTTAGAAGAACTGAATATGTAACAAAACCTAGTTTTATTATTATGGATGAAGATCTTGTAGAGCAATGGAAACGAGAACTTGGTGACAGATATAAGTATTTCAAATCTATTGATTATCCAGAAGAATATTTTGACATGGATGATGATGAGTTTGAAGATATGATTAAATCAGCACCAGAATGGCTTGGTGAAATTGTAAAGGTAACAGCAATGACTATGATTCGTGCTGAGAATTATCCGTCTATTAAGAAGATTAGAATTATTGATGATATGCTAGGAACTTGTATAAAAGAATTCATTTAAGGAGGTAATATATGCCTTCTCTTAAATACGAAGATATATACAAAAGAGCATTAACAATGATTAATGATCTCGAACTTGCAACTTATACAGAAGAAGATTTTTATAGTATTCTCTGTGAATGGTTACATACAACTGCTTCTTTCCCACTTCTTAGAAAAAAATTTAGTGTATATTCTTTTGATGATGAAATTATGAGTATCAATTTCACATTAACAAACAGTGTAGATGATTTCTATGATTCTGAATTTGTAAAAACTATTTTAGCAAAAGGAATTATCATTAGCTATTTTCCATCAAAATTAGAGAATACAAAGAACTTAGCAACTATGATTGGTGGCAAGGAAGAAAAAAAACTTATAGATAATTATTCAAAAAATATGGAAAGGCTCACACAGTTAAAGCGTGAATGGGAACTTGAATTGTCTCGTCATACCTATTACTTTGGTGAGTATGGTGGTTCTAATGGATAAATTAGTTCCACATAAATATGGAGAATTTAAAATTTCTCAAGTTAATTACTATAAGCAGAAATTACGAAAAAAAATATTCTGGTTAGTTTTATATACAGATAAAAACACAAAAGCTGATTTTGAAAATATAGATGTTGTGGAATATCATAAAAATCTATTATTTGAAATTTCTAATTGTAATAAACTACTACTCTATCCAAAGGATTTTGTAGAAATTATTAACAGTCTTGAATGTGCATTGTCTGTATTACAGTCAGAAGAATTTAATTTTAACAAATATAAGAAACTTGTGTTTGATGCTGGGGCTTTGCTTCAGAGAATGAAAGTTGGTGATGAGTAATGTCTGTATACGATTTTTACCAACGAAAAACGAAAGTTAATGGAAACTCTACTGGGAAGAATTATTCTACCCTTGGCGAAAAATTAAAATCTGATTCAGATACCCTCATGGAATTTACGTGGGATAACGATCCTGCAGCAAAGACTTGTTATATCTACGATCATTTTCATGACGACTTCTTCACGGATGAACATGGAATTACACGTTCACTTGCTGAAGGTATGACATATAAAAATACCAATAAGACAAAGATTGACGCAAAGTTTATTATCAAATCTTATCAGTCAATGGACAAAGATCAAGTAGAATACTATCTTATGTTTCGTCCAAGTCAGCCTGTAAGATTCAATGAAGGTGATGACCTTTACTATTATGAGACTGATTTTAGGAAACGCTATGGAGCAACATTTCCGATAGGACTTTTCGTGGATGTTCCAGATGATAGAGGAATTTATCATAAATGGATTATCTGTCGTGATGAACCTGCAAATCAGTTTCCAAAGTATTTGATTTTACCAGTAAATTATGAACTTACATGGATTGAAAAGAATAATGATAAACATATCAAGAGACGTATGTGGTGTTGCTTAAGACAACAGAATTCCTACACTATAGGCACTTACACCGACCGATATTTTACACATACTGATAATCAGAATAAGATATGGTTGCCAATGAACTCTATTACAGAGAAGTTTTGGTACACTTCTGAAGATTCTAAAAATATGCGAGTTGTAGTAAGTGCTTTAACAGAGCATCCTACCGTATGGACAGTGACTAAGGTTGAAAATTCAATGCCATTTGGTATTCAAAAGCTTACTATATATACGGCATTTTGGAACGAGCATACTGATTATGTCAATCTTGAAACAGGCGAAATGTATGCGGACTACTTCGATTCAGAAATCACCCCAACAGATCCAGATACCCAACCAATTCCATCACCAGTTACAAATGTTTTGGCTACGATTACTTCATCAGTATCAACAATTAAAATTGGTGGCTCTTATCGAACACTTAATATCAAACTCTCAAATGATTCTGGCGAAGATGTTACTGATATATTTGGTGATAGTAAATCAAATTTCGAATGGCATTTTGAAATAGATAATGAAGAATATAAAGGTATTATCAGAAATGACCTTTCTTTCTGTCAGATGAAAATAAAGTTTCCTGATGATTACGATTATGTTGGTAAGATTCTGATTATTTACTACACTATTACAAATGAGACTATTACAATTGAAAGTAATAAGTTACAATTAGAAATAACAGATTAAGGAGGTAATATGATAGAAGATAAAATAGTATCTAAAACTGATTTGCTAAATAAACTTCGAGCATATAGAAAAACTCCTGATGACGATAATATTGTTTACAAACAAAAAATTAAAAAGGCATTATTGTCGAATCCTTATCTGTTGTATGCTCTTAATGAAAAAGATTTAGAATCCGAACTTTTTAATGATAAGGGAAATATAAATTGGGAATGGGATGAAAAAAATAAAAAATATGAACCGCTTGGAGAATGGGATAGATATTTTGGAAGCAATTCAAATATCCGTCCTTTTTTATTTATTCCAGATACTCAAACGGGAGTAAAACATTATATATGTTATCAAGTTGGTTTTGATGAAATCCCAAGACATTCTCAAATAAATAAAAATACAGAAATAACATTTACAATATTTGTTCATGGAAATGACCGTATGGATAAACTTACAGGCTTGCCTCGTCATGATTTAATAGCTTCTATTATACGAGAACAATTTAATTGGTCTAATATCTTTGGGTTGCAGACAAAATTAATCTCATCTAAAGAATCTATGACAGATAATAACTATGTAGTAAGAACATTGGTATTTCAGATTTACTATGATATTAATGGAATTACATATAACCCGTTTGGTGAGCAATCGTACATAAGGAATAACGAATCTTGGCAATAGGCAAGGAAGAACACTATGAGAATGATGAACTAAAGATATATCGTGGTGAAGATTTTATAGTTCAAAAACATATTATCTTACATCAACCCACATTGGGTGAAATATGTGATTTTTCAGAGAAAGATTATTATTCAATGTTGTATAACTTTACAGCTACGCCACAATCTTTAAAGGTACAATTATGGGAAGGTGGAATAGATTATACTGAAATACAACCATTTCAATTATTCTATACACTGCTCTATAAAGCATTCCCAATTAAAAAAACTTCTATTATATTTGGAGATTTAGATTTTTCTAAATTTCAGGTTCGACAAAAAGAAGATGATGATTCAATTTTTTTGTATCAAGCAATTCCTACAGGGAATATCTATGAATTAATTGGTAGTAATATAAAAGGTAAAAAGTTACATCATTTTACAAGTTTAATTGATGCTGCAAAATTCGTTAATACAGATGAAGATACTTTAATAAATCAATTATCAGAAGATAATAGATTCGGCAATTATATCTTCGATGAGGTATCTTTAGAACCAGTAATAATAGATGAATTTACCTATAATATGATAATTGATTATCTTTGCAAAACACATTTCATTGAAAGAGATTTTAGAATTCCAGCTAACAATTCTACTAAAATGGTGTTAATAGAAGATGCGAAAGAAGAAATGGAACGAGCAAAAAATAAAGAATATCATTCTCAATTAAAAAATATGATATCCGCTATGATCAACTCAGAAGGATTTAAATATAATCATGAACAAGTTTGGAATATGAAAATTAATGCGTTTATGGATTCTGTAAAACGTATAGGAAAAATTAAAAATGCACAATTATTGTTGCAATCTGGCTATTCTGGTTTCGGAATAAGCTTTGATGATATAGACAAAAAACAAATAGATTGGCTTGGAGAACTCGATTAGAGTTCTTTTTTTATTGCCACAAAATTATTAAGGAGGAATAAAAATGGCTAACTTTAACCCAAATGAATTAATTCTTGAGAAAATTAGAGCCGTAGAGGAATATGATCCTGCTACAATGGAGCTTACTGGTAGATATACACAGGTCGAAGATCCATCTCTTAAAACAAGTGCCGATGGTACAGATGTTACTGATGCGATGGGTACACCAATCCAGACATTCTATCAGGCACAGAAAGGTACATTTGATTTCACTAACTCGCTCTTCTCTCTTGACCTTGCTGCTTCACAGTTTGGTTCAACAAAGGCTGTAGCTTCTGATACAAATAAGATTAAGATGCCTGTATCTGAGACAATTGCAATTGGAGCTGGTGCAACTGTAGAGCTTAAATATGTTCCAGTTGGTACAAAGGGTGCAGAGGTTAAGTATGTTAAGGTTATTAATGATAATAACACATTCGGTAAGACATATACTGTATCTGCTACAAAGGGTGAAGACAAGTTCACTATTGATGCAGCTAACAGAACAATTACTCTTCCAGAGGGAACAACTGGTCGTGTATTTGTAAACTATGAGAAGGAGACAGGTACAGCAGTTCAGGTAATTAAGAGAACTGATGGTGTACCAGAGGTTAAGACACTTCTTATCCATGCAATCTTCCATGATCCATGTAATAAGAACCTTGTATATGCTGGTGTTATCCGTTGTCCAAGAGCACAGATTGATCCATCAAGCGTAGAGCTTTCTCTTAAGTCTGATGGTAAGCATCCAGCTTCTTATGTTCTTAATAAGGAGTACTGTGCTGAGGATGGTAAGCTTTTCGATATCTTAGTATCTGAGGACTAATTTAAAAAATAAGAGTGGTTGAAATATACCACTCTTTTTGTGAAAGGAATTATTATATGTCATTAGAAAATAACGCAATTTGCGCAATATGTGGAAAACCTTATAGAGTTTGTCATACATGTCAGAATATTAAAACTTATACTCCTTGGAGAACAGTAACTGATACTCTTCCACACTATACAATTTATCTCGCAATTTATGAATATAATAAAACAAAAGATAAAGCAAAAGCAAAAGAAGAATTATTAAAATGTGATTTATCCGAGTTGGATAGTTTTGATAAAGATGTTAAAAAGGTCATTAATGAAATTTTAGGAGAAAATAAAAAGACAGTTAATACTACTCCTAATAAAGAACAGACTTCAAAAACTGATAATAAGTTGGTACAGAAGAAATGATTATATTGAATAGTAAGTTAAATTTTTTGATCGTATAGGGTTATGCATTTACTATTCAGTATTTTGTGTAGCCCTATTTTTTACGCTTATTAAACAATATATAAATAGAATGGAGTGAACGGATATTAAAGAATATAGTGACGTATTCAATTGGGAGTACGATTCAGAAGATGTAATTTATATTCCTAATATGACTCAAAATTGTATGTATTTAAGTTCACCTTTATCACGAGGGAAATTAGTTGATATTTTTCCAGGTAGAAATAAACGTGTTGTTTTTGCATGGTTAAAATCAAAAGAAATAAATGAGTTATATAAAGAATGGAATAGTAAGAAATTTGAAGAAGAGGAGGATTAACCGATGAAGGAGTTCTTAGTAAATTTAGATTGGATGACACTGCTCTCTGCTATTTGGACAGTAATTTTAGTTCCAATTGGAACACAGATTTATAAATATCTGAAAACAAAGAAACTTGATAAGTATGCCTTGATTCTTTATAGAGAAGTTAAAAATGCTGTCAAGTCAGTATATGAAACAGAGGTCAAAGACATAAAGGGCACTGACGCATGGACTAAGGATAAAATGAATGAAGTAAAAGAAATTGCAAAACAGAAAGCAATTCAGGCACTTAATCAGTCAGTATATAAATGTCTCAAAGAGGCTAATAGTGATTTCGAGGATTATTTAGATTCACTCATTACAACCTCATTGTATGATCTTAAACATGAAAAATAAAATATGATAAATGATTTAGAGACTTAAAGAGTCTCTCTTTTATTGTAGAAAATTAGGAAGGAGGAATCACTATGATTTCAAATTGTGGACATGATGAACGAGGTCGTTATTCTGGTGGAAAAGCTGGCGACCAGAGTGGTACTGAATGGTATATTCGTTCTTGGTATAATCATAATTGGAAATGTGTAATCAGATTTCCTGCGAATGTGCGTGAGCAGTTAGCTCTTAATGCAGAAAAGGCAGCTAAGAACAATTTAATTGGATATGATCAGAATGCGCGTCTCTCATATTACAATCATCTTAAAGCTAGTAACTGGGACGCAAGTAAAATTACAATAGCTTGTGAAGCTGATTGTTCAGCAGGTGTTTCAGCAAATATTATAGCGGCTGGTTATAAACTTGGAATTTCAACATTAAAGAATTTCAATAAATCCAATACTACTTCTACTCTTCGTGCAGCTTGTAAAGCAGTTGGCGCAACGATACTTACAGATTCAAAATATTTAACAAGTGATGCATATTTACTTAGAGGAGATTTGATTCTTAAGGATGGAAGTCATGTATGTACTAATATTACAAATGGTTCGAAGGCTTCTACTTCTACTCCAAAGCCATCTACTTCTACTCAGTCAAAGCCAAGTGGAAATTCACTCGTAAGATTAGGACAGCAACACGCTATTAATTTTACAGGACATACAATTGCTGTTGATGGACTTGTCGGAAAAGAAACCAACAGAATGAAAGCTAGAGTTTTACAACATGCTATCAACCTTGATTATAAAAAGGGCATCGGGGAAGATGGAATATTTGGTCGCAAGTCTAAGGCAGCTCTTGGCTCTCATTATGTTAAAAAGGGAGAAAGACAGTATATGGTAACTGCGGCTGAGATACTTATGTATCTTAATGGTATTGATCCGAATGGTGTAGAATGTCCTGGCAAATATGGTAATGGTCTCGTAAGGGCTTCAAGACAGAAGTTTGGAGATGATGGTCTTAAAATTACAGCATCTGAATTTCTTAAGTTAATATAAGGAAAGGCTCAGATGGTGTAATATGAAATGGACGAAATAAAAGCATTAATGAATTTAGATTTTCCAACTGTTATCTTGGGCGTATTTATAATAATCTTGGGATTAGATAAAATAGTATTCTTGATTCAAAAAGCAAAGAAAACTCTACGTGTAAAACTTGGTTATGAAATTGATAAAGAGACACTTGACAAAAGAATAGACACTTTGGAAAAGCATGATAACTGGCAATATAAAGAAATAACTAAAATGTCTGAAGGTATAGAGAATATTGAATCCGAGTTATTAGATAATAACTTGGAGAGAAAACGTAAATATATTTTGGATTTTTGTTCTTCTCTGTCAAATGGTCAGAAACAAAATAAAGAGGCTTTCAATAATGTCTTCAAGACATATAAAAAGTATGAAGAACTGCTTACAGCTCATAAGATGGAAAATGGTCAAGCAGAGGAAAGTATGAAATTTATTTCTGAAAAGTATCAGGAATGTCTACGAAATATGGAGTTTAAGTCCTAATATTTTTATTATATCATAAAATCCAGTAATTCAACTTATGAATTTCTTCCTTATTATATATGTATAGAAAAACAGATTATACACAGACTAAATACATGAAGAATGAAATAGGCAGATATAGGTATCAACAGAATATGTCAATATCAGAACTTGCGAGACGTACAGGATTGTCAGCAACTGCAATATCTAATCTTGAAAATGGATATACATCTGATATACTACTCTCTCATGCTATATCTTTATCTCATGCATTACATGTTGATTTGTACGATTTGTTTTGTATTAAAAGATAAGGAGAATTGATTGGTATGGAGAAAACATTTTACAACGTAATCTGTGAAGAATTTGAATTGTTAGGAGGTAAAGTAATTCATATTGATAAGAACTTTGGAGATATGAATGAAGTACATAATTTCGTAATAAGTAATATGTGTCAATATCCTAATGCACATTGGGAATTACGACCTATCACATTTAGGATTTAATATTAAAGGAAAGAGCAGTTTCTTCGGAAGCTGCTCTTTTGTTATGTAAAGGGAGTGAATTGGAATAGCAAAAGCTAAATCGAAATATCATGTAGATATTTCAGAACAAGGTAAGAAAAATCGAACATATAAAGGCGTGACCTACGACAGCCTAACGGAGCTTAGATTTTTGCAAGAATTCATTGAGCCTAGGATGAAAAGTGGAGAAATATTATCATATGAACGTCAAGTAGAATATGTTCTTCAAGAAAAATTTAAATATAATGGAAAGACAATTCTACCAATTAAATATCGAAGTGATTTTAATGTAACATGGGCTGATGGTACTTTGCAGGTTTTCGATGTAAAAGGGAATCCCGATTCTATGTCATTACTTAAAAGGAAAATGATGTGGTGTAAATATCCAGAGGCAAATCTTACATTTATATGTCGTAATTTAAAATACGGTGGATGGGTAGAATTTGATACTTTAAAGAAACTTCGTAGAGAAGCTAAGAAAGTAAAATCATGACAGACAACGAGATACATGAGTATCTAATAAAACATAACTGGGCTGTTAATTCACATGAGTTTATTTCAATCATGAACGAAAGCCCTCAGATAGAACGGACTGAATATAATAGTCAAAATGATATATTAACTGTTTACACTCACGACCATGTATTTTCATGCAAGTGGGTGCTAAATGAGATAAAGGAATGAAAGGAATATTAATTATGGAAAAGATTACAATTAAAAATTTTATAGATGAATATAATAAGCGTGACACAGAGTCATTAAAGGAACAGTATATTAAAGATAATCTTGAAATTATACCTTATGTGCCATTTATTAAAAAGGATGCACTTATCGGTAATTTGCTCAAAATAACTATGATTGACGAAAAAACTGGTAATGTAAAAGTAAATTCTTCTGCTGAATATTTGTTAATGACAAGAATTTTTATTGAGAACTACACAAACCTTACTGTAGAGACTGAAGGATTCTTTGAGGAATATGATGAGTTAAAGAAATCTGGACTGTTCGATATTCTTCTTATTGGCAATGATGTTACTGCTCCACTTATTCCATATGAGGAAATTGCAGAGTTTAAACATTTGTTATCAATTAAGAAATCGGATATTTTGCAGAATAAATACGAGATCCACAGCTTTATCACAGAGCAGGTGGAAAGATTTAAGACTCTTGGCGAAGCTACTCTCACACCGCTTGTTGATGCCGTTAGTAAGAAACTTGATAGTTTGTCTGACGATGATTTGAGAAAGATTCTTGATGATTATAAACTTAAAACTACTGCAAATTTTAAAGAGGTGTAGAAATTCAAATTTCATGAGGAGATTATTTATGTCCAAAAAGAAAAAGAAGAAAAACAAAGTTAAGTTAATACCTCGTAATATAAATACAACCACTCCTGGATTATTTGATTGGAGTGAATTATTTCGAAGGAGGAAAAATAATATTATGATTGCAGCAACAGAAGCTAGAAAAATTACAGAAGAAAGCCGTTCTATGTTACAGAAAACTATTGATGAGATTGATTATTATATTGATGATGCTATTCATGAAGGTAAACATACAGTTATGATTGATGGCTTTATTAGTAAAGAAACTGTTGAAACTTTAAGGGAATATGGTTATGCAGTAATGGAATCTGATACACGTTTTCAGGTGGTATGGTAAATGATAGGTGGAATATTATACGGACTTCTATGTGGATGGATTCTTACATTATTCAATGTAGATAATATCTGCATAGAAGTTCTACAACCGATTGTTCCTTTTGCATTAACTACAGCTCATTATTATTTTGTGTTTGGAGTTGTAGGGTTAATATACGGAATTATACACAATGATTAAATATTTAAGCTCTATGCGTGTCAAAGCGTATAGGGTTTTTCTTATGGAGAGCGGTTATACTGCTCTCCTATTTTAGTGTAAAAATAGTGAAATTTTTGGAGGTGATTGGAATTGGCAAAAAATATATATACAGATTTTAAAAAGAAGTTAGACAGAATTGAAAATCATATTGCAGAAGAAATTGCTCCGCAAGCAAATGAACTTCTAAAAGAATCTGTTAGATATTCATTGATAGATTGGTATAACGATTACACTCCACAGTCGTATGAAAGAACATATAACTTCATGAAAATTCTCGATTCTACAAGAACAATAGGTAAAGGAAATGTTCTTCATTTTTCAGTAGATTCAGGTGCAATGGATAATTATATCGGTTGGGCTGGGTATGGTTGGGGAAATACCTATGATGCACCAAGAGAAGATGGAAAATATTCTAATAAAAAAGGTAATCATCAGAAATTAAATGCCAGCCTTGCATTTGATTATATGTTTATGAATGGTGAACATGGTCATGGTCATTGGATGATGCATAGATCCATCCCTCCATATATGTATGTAGAGCGAGATATCGAAAGTGGATTTAATGGTCGTTTAGACAAAATTATAAATAAAAGAGTTGATGAAATTTTAAGAAAGTGAGGAAATTAAATGCCAGGAATGTATAAATATAGCATGGAGATTGAATCTAATGTCAAAAAGTTACTTTTGGACACAAAAGAACTCCAAGACAGAATGGATACTCTCGAAGGCAAAGAATATAAAATCAACTTAAATATTGATGAGAAAAAACTTGGAAATGTAATTTCCAATCTCGAAAAAATGCTTGACTCTCTTGGTAAGGGAACAGGTGATTTCAAACAGTTTGAGAATTTATCAAAGGAACTATCAAATATTGTATCAGAAGTACAGAGTTTAAGTAAAGCTTTTGGTAAAGTAGATGATTCTGGTGCGAAGACATTACTCTCTTCTATCCAAAATATTGATAAATCACTTTCTGAACTGAGTCAGAATATTCTCAATGTTAATAAAAACATGAGTAATATGGGTGGCAATACGAGTGGTGCTGTCAAACAAGTGGAGAATATTAGTGATGCGTATCAAAACGCTGCAAAAGAAGCTGAGGAATTGGCTGATGCACAAAGTAAGATTGGACAGAAAACGAATATTTCATCTGGAACGAAAGACGCAATTCCTTCTACCGAAGCTACTGCTTCTGTTGAGAAAACAACACAAGCAATTAGAGAAGAAAATAATGCTTTGGATGAAACAGTAAGTAAAGCCAAGCAGGCGGCTTCTGAATTGACAAAAACTAGAGATATTGTTAGCCAGAATTGGTATCGTGAAAAAGGAACAGTTGTAGGCAAAGATTCAAAAGGTAACGATATAACTCGTGATGCTGATGAATTTTCTTTTGTGGAAAGATTAAAAAATGGTCAGTTACAAACAGTTCTGGCTACATATGATGAGGAAACTGGCAAATGGGCAGAACAAGTTATTAATGTCAGAACTGCTTTTGAACAGGTAGAAAAAGCTATTATCAGTGCAGATAATAAGATTGCTTCTTTAGAGATAGCAAAAGAAAGGACTCTTGCATCTCATCCAGGGTACGATGCTACTGCTGATGATAATCAGATTGCCATTGAAAGAAAAAAGAGAGATGAATTACAAGCAACTCTTAATCTTTATGGCAGCGAAAAGGAATATGTTTTTGAGATTGAAGCTGCTACAAAGAGAATTGCTGATAATCAGAAAAGACTGAATAATAAAAAACAGTCACAGACTAATTTAAGACAAGCAGTTTCTGATGAAAAGGATGCAAAAGCCAACGAACAAGCAAATAAACGTGACGCAAAACAGGCACAAATTGAGGCAGAGAATATTAAATTAGCAGAACAGAAATCTATTTACAATGAGTTGATTGATTCTATTGATAGATATTCTACAGTTTCAAAACGAATTGAAAGTGGCAAGGCTTTTGAGGGTGACTACGAAGAAGCTGCAAGATTGCAAGAAAAGATTGAAGAACTTCAAAACAATCCTATTTTATCACAAGAACAGTTGGATGCTTCTCAGCGTAAGTTGGAGAAAATTGAAACTACATTAGAAGATATTGCAACTGCAAAAGAAAAAAGTGACTCTATTAAAGTTGATTCTGAAAATGTCAAAAATATTCAAGCTGAATGGGATAAAAATATAAAAGCAATCCAAGATTATATGGATGCTATGACAAAACTCAATAATCTTAAAGCTAAGGATAAAGGTACTGGTAGTGAAGCAAATCAGATTGCGTTACAGACACAGAATGTTGAGGAATTAAAACAGGCTGCATGGGATGCACGAAAGAATTTGTTTTCTATACAAGCAGAAAATCCTGATATCATCGCATGGAAACAATGGGTTGATATGATGAAACTATTCGATCAAGCTTCTAAAGGTTCTGCTGAATCAGCCGCAAAACTCAAAGATGTATTAGACAACATAAAAGCTCCATCTCTTGATAAATATGAGAATAAACTAGCATCTTACCAGACTAAGAAAGGTGCTTATAATGCTACTATCGCAAGGTTTAACGATGGTGGTTGGACAAGTGATGAATATTTAAAGAATGTACAGGCTGTCAAGGATGCTGTTAATGAGTATGAAACTCTGCTTAATGAATTAAAGGGCAAAGATGCTAGTTTGGTGACAAGTGATGATATTTCTAAATTGGACGAGTATGAAAAGAAAATCAAAGATGCTATCGCTACTGTCACTAATATGTCAGCTGCTGAAAAGGGATATAACTTTGTTTCAGGTCAGAAAGAATTAGACAAGATTCACAAGCTTCTCAATGAAAATAGTAAGATGTCTTCTGAGGCAAAAGCTAAAATCAAGGCTTACTATACGGAAATTGAAAGTGGTAATCCTAGCATGAGTTTGGATAGAATTCATGGTGAGATTATGAAGATTTATAATGCTGAAGTTGAAGCTGGTCGTGCTGGCAGAAGTTTCTTTGATACATTAAAGAATAGTGGATTTCATCAATTAGCTGCTCAGATGTCAGGTATGTTCGGATTTTATGATGTTATTAATGTAATCAAGCAAGCTGCGTCTACTGTAATAGAGTTAAATACTCAAATAACCGAACTTGCGAAGGTATCAGAACAGTCTTCGTCACAGATCTATGCTGATTTTGACAGTTATGCAAATATTGCAAAAGAAGTCAGAGGTACAATTTCTGATACTATTGCTGCCACTGCGGATTGGTCAAAAAATGGATATAGTATTCCAGATGCTAAACAATTAGCTGAAGTTTCTCAGTTATATAAGAATGTTGGTGACGGAATTGATATTAATACAGCCAACGAGTCACTTATTTCAACTTTAAAAGGTTTTAAGCTTGAAGCTGATCAAGCAGAACACATAGTCGATGTATTTAATGAGGTTTCGAACAATGAGGCGATCTCGTCAGGAGGTATAGGTGAGGCATTACAAAGAAGTGCCGCTTCATTTAATGCTGCAAATACATCTCTCGAAAAATCTGTAGCACTTGTTACTGCAACAAATAGTGTACTCCAAGATCCTGAAAAAGTAGGAAATATGTGGAAGACAGTTAGTGCACGTATTAGGGGTAAAATTGTGCCCATCTATAGTGAAAACTATAGTCTGTGTGCGTGAATAAATAAACACAGCATAACAACTATATAAGTCAAAGGGATAGGGATATCCAGAGACTTAGGAAAGATTTGTATTATTATAAAAATAAAATAAGGAACAAAAGGAATGAAACAGTCAAAATTATTTCCTTGCTACTCTATTCCACTCCGAGATTTCTTAGCATCTCATGGAGTTAGATATGAGCTAGTAGGGTTACATCCTGAAACACATAAAATGTTTTGGGTTTATATCAAAGATGAAAAATTAAATAAATTAACATCAGAGTGGTCAAAAAAGTAACCACTCTTTTTTATTACAAATTTTTAATTGAAAGCGAGGAATTATATGAAAAAATATAACGATATTGAATTTATTGAAAAATTAAAAGAATATGGATATACATATATTGATGGTGAATATAAAAATCAATTTTCAAAACTCAGATGTTATGATAAAGATGGATATATAGTTTTTGTACAATTTGACAAATTAGAAAATAGAAAAAGTGGTGTATCTCGATTTCACATTAGCAATCCGTACACAATTGAAAATATAAAATTGTATTTATTAAAACATCCTGAATGTAAATGTAAATATCATTCGGGAGAATATAAAAATGCAAAGTCTAAATTATATTTTGAATGTGAATGTGGTAATTTATTTTTAACCACTTTTGATAATGTCAGACATTTTCATAAAAATAAATGCGATGATTGTTCTGGACATCATTCAAATTTAACATATTTTGATGTTAAAAATAATTTGCAAAGCAAAGGATATTATTTACAAATACAAGAAGACGAATATACTGGAATAACATCAACAGATTTAATTTGTTTAGATGAAGCAGGGTACAAATATAAAGTTATATATAATTCCGTAATGAGTGATAGAAAGATGGAAACTTTTATGGTATCGAATCCATTTGTTATTGATAATATTAATCACTATTTAAACAAAAATACAAATGGAGAATATGAATGTGTAGACTCTGAATATGTAAATACAAGACAAAAAATAAACATTAAACATAGAAAATGTGGAAGAGTATTTCAAAATAGATGGAGTAATATTTATAGAAAAAGATGTCTTGATAAGCTTGGTACTAATAAAACAGGTGCATTATGTCCTTTTTGTGATGCAACACAGTTAGAATCTACTCATGCATTAGTTTTAAAACAAGTATGGTGCTATGAGCACAATGATACAGAAACAGAAGAGAGATCTTGTATCAATCCAAATACAAACCATTCTCTTCCAACAGATATTGTAAATCATAGATTAAAAATTGCTATAGAGATTCAAAGTTGGTTTCATGATTTTGAAGATCAACAAAAGAAAGATAGAATAAAAAAGAATTATTGGATTAATAAAGGATATAGTTTTTATGCAATTGACCAAAGAGATTACACAGTTCTTGAAATGATTCAGCTATTTTTCCCTAAATATAAAGATATTCCAGAATATATAGACTTTGGTTATTCAAATAAAATCAATGATGTTAAAATACAAAAGTTGCTTAATGACGGATTAAAAGTGCCAGAAATTGCAAAACTTCTTAAATGTAAGAGTCATCAAATTTATGACGCAATACAATATGGACGCATTTCATACCCTAGTAATTATATATCAGCAGATTATACCCCTGTTGTTAGATTAGACAATAATTTAAAATATATTGACGAATTTGACTCAATTAAAGAAGCAAAAACTATAACAGGTTGTAACAACATATCTAGTGCAATTAATTCAAAAACACATTTTAGTGGTGGTTATTATTGGATTGAAAGAAAAGCATAATAATTATTCTATTCAAAAATCTCGTCTATCTAAATTTTATATCCCTATTGATCAATATGATAAAGACAATAATTTTATCGCGCATTATAATACAATCATAGATGCAAGTAAAAAATATAATTGTACAAATTATGAATTATGGGAAGCGGTAAATGGAATACGGAAAACAAGATGTGGTTATATTTGGAAACAATCAAATGTAGCATGAAATAATTATAATAATACAAAAATCCTCAGAGACTGCTGTGACTTGTACATGATAAAAAGTGTACTTGTCCAAGTTGTTTCATTCTTCTATAAAAATAGAAAATGGTGATATACAGTCCGATCTCACACTATAATCCCTTAATATGAAATGTGAGAATACGCCAGAAATGACGTATCGCCATAAATTTTTATGGTTAGTAACTACATTAAGTTCGTAGTGAAAGTAACAGATTGGCAGATACAGAACTTAAAGAAATGGGCGAAGATACCGATGGAATGGTCGAGTCCACTTCAAAATTACGAGCCTTAATTAAAGGTATGACTGGTTTCGATATTATGGAATCAGACGGAAAAACATTTAAGGATATTTATGATATTATTATAGGTATCGGAGAAAAATGGCAGGATTTAAACGATGTAGATCGTGCCAGCCTTCTTGAAAAACTGGCAGGTAAAAACCAAAGTAATGCCCTAGCAGCAGCCATTTCTCAGGTTGATATCCTTAAGAAGAGCTACAAAGAAGCAACTAATGCTGAAGGCTCAGCTCGTAAGGAAAATGAAGAATATAGTAAATCAATCCAGGCTTCTGTAGACTTAGCCAAGGCAAAACTTGAAGAACTTGCGAATGATACCTTAAATTCCAATTTTCTCAAGGGTGCAATTGATGCAGGTGGAAAATTAATTGAAGTTTTGGATGGCATTGTAAAAAGTGGTAATGCAATACCTACTTTATTAGCTACTATTGGAGCAGCATTATCTTTTAAAAATGTCGGCATTGATACGTTAGTGGCGTATTAATCAAATCATTGTTATTGTTTTGAACGTACCGACATCATAGGGTTTCTAACGGATACGTTAGTTTGGACTATGATAAGTATGCTATACATACGATAAACGAAGACGCAATATGCGAGGAAGGCTGTAAAACTCATGGTACTACTCTATTATAAGGAAACTAAATAGACATAGTAAAAATTCATGAATTCAGTTGGTTCGCAGGGATAGACCTTTAAAATGGTAAGCCCTCAGAGAGTGACAACCGTTGGTGGTAGTTATATGAAACGATGCTACTATAATATGCATTCCGTACTCATGACACGACATGTTAAATGATGTGAACTTATCTCATATCTCGTGTAAATCAGTTTGACCTCTCAGTTCCTAGAGGTAGATAAGATGGAACGGTTTGTATGTTTACATAAACATATCTCATTATTTTCTTGATAAAGTAATGAGCATAATGGAAAGGTTAATAATGGTTATCTTTTAATTGAATAAAAAGATATATGAAAAAATTGAAATACTTGTTACCTACTATGGGTTTATTGAAATTATTTTCAAAGTTATCAATTTTTGCTACATAACATTAAAATAAATCTCGATTTCTTTCGAGGTAAAAACAGAGAATAATAAAATAGAGAGCAGATTACTCTACTCTCTTATATATGAAAATGATATAATATTCCCTCACTAGACTCACTACATTAATTTGAGAACAATAACAAGAATTGTGACCGCAATCACAAATCTGCTAGTACCATTAAACATAATAGTAAACTTCATAAAATCCCTCCTAACATATATACATACATAAGGAGAAGTAAAGCTTTGCTCTCAAGCCTCAGTAAAGACAGCCGTGTAGATATTGTCTAGCTCCCATTTTGCACTGTTTTCAGTGCATCCACCTCAATGAATATTATATCATGAGTAAAGTTTCTGTAAAGTCTAAACATTTGTTTTACTTTATGGAGAATAATAAAATAGAGGACAGTCGTGATGACCTGCCCTCAATTATGAAAAAAGGAGAAATAAATATTTGGCTTATACAAAAAGTAGATTATTTATGAAAGATTTTTCTAGTCTTGGCGAACATTTGTGATAAAGACTTGGTTTGGGAATCCGTATAGTCTTTGCACTTATTAACAGTATAACACTTTCCAATTGTATCAACTATGACACAAAGGAAATGGCAAGCGTATACTAAAAGTCCGCCGCTTATAAGTATTTTAAATACTTCCAAATTCTACCTCCCTTCTTTATAGTATTTCTTAAAAGTTGGGAAAATTGTATTGCCCAGAATGGGCTGAATATTTATTTCCAATAGTTTGTGTCAAACTATAAATTGACACTCCCACATGGTAACTAAAGAAAAGTACCAAGCACTTGCCGTGACAATGGGCTGCAATGTGGTCATACAGTCGCAGTATGCTTGATACTATTATACCATGTAGTATTTTTGATTAACAGGCAAAACATTTTGTCGATTTTTGGAACACAAAAATAGAATATTTTGTGAAATTGAGTTCACATCTATTTACAAAATTTAATATCTATGTTATCTTCAAAATAGTAAAAATTTTCAATTTTTGAAGGAGGTAACACGATGAAAAATTCTAGTAAAGAAAGAACTTTACAGTGGATAAATACTCAGAATAAAAAGGGTAATATATCCTTTGAACACCGTTTACAGCGTCCGACTGGGCAGTGGAATAATCGCATGAAAAGTCTATTGATTCATAGTTTATTAAGTGGTATTCCAGTTAATCCAATTTATGTTGTAGAGGAAGAAAATGTAATCTATCCGTTAGATGGCTCTCAGAGAACATCAACCTGTATTGATTATATTAATGATGTATTTTCATTGAGTAAAGATACTCCAAATGTATCTATTGCTGTAAAAGAAAATGGAGAACAAACTATTAAGGAATATGAAATTGCAGGAAAGAAATTTAAAAAGCTTGATAATGAGGTGAAAGAAACCCTTCTTGCTTGCACATTAGAATTCTGCACATTGTCTGATTATACAGATGAGGAAGTAAAAATCATGTTCGCTCGTCAGAATTCAGGAAAACCTTTGAATGGTAAATTGCTTCGTGTAGTTCATGAATCAGATGAGTTCAGCGAAATGGTCTACTCTCTCGCTAATCATCCATTTATGGATAAAATCATGTCAAAGACACAACGTAAAAATGGAACAGATAGAGATACAATTATCCAAGCTATGATGCTTATATCTTCAAATCAAGAGCAAGAATTTACATCTTTTAGAACAAAAGATATTGATGCTTATGTAACTGATTATGCAGATCAGTATCTTGATAGAGCTGATACATTAAAAGAAGCTATGGATAGATTTAATGAAGCATTTGATGGTGAAATAAAAATTCCATCCACAAGTATCCCACAAATTTTATATAGTGGTTATAGAATCGTTAAAGATAAAAAATCATTCTCTCGTCTTGCAGAAAAGGTGTCTGAATTTATTGCAACTTATGATTCTAATGAGGAGTATAAACAGTATGTTCAGAGTGGTACAGGTAGCAAAGAGAATGTCAAAGGACGTTTTGATTATTGGCGTGGAATTGTAAAAACATTGCAGTAAAAAAAAAGATAAAGAGTAGTCGGCTGGCTACTCTTCTTTCATGTTCGTTTATAAACGCTAACTTGAAAAAGTAAATTCCAGTGCAGAAGTAAATTCCACACTCATTTAAAAGTTCTTGATTTTCTAAGAGTTTTATAAGCTCAAAACGCTTATTTCTGTTATAATAGGAGTAACTTCTTGGAAAAAACTGATTTGATGGTATGACAAACGGACCACTGGAAGGTAGTGTGCGAGACTAAATTCCACCGGTCATGTGAGGAAAATGTGAAAGTTTAATTTCCAGTCCGACAGCAGATTTCTAAGTGGTTGTTAATGGTTGAAGCGAATCAGCTTAGGCGTTAGATTGACCAAATCAGGGTCAATGCGCTTAAGCTGAAATGCGTTTAGGGTTTCTTTTCCGAGTGTCTCTAATGCGGCGTCATAAGGCGTGCTTCCATTAAGACTTTCCCTTGGAGTGGAGTTGATGTGATTCACGATTAGATTCACATCCCATTGTGTCAAAAATTCAAAACTAGTTCCTTTGGGAAGCACCATGCGAAGCATGGTGTGAGCCTGCTCAAGACCTCCTTTTTGTCCGCTACGCATGGGATCACAATAGTAGATGCTGGTACGCTGAATTTCATCCAGTCCTGTTTCAAGAGCGACAGGATCTCCGAATTCTGAACCTCTGTCTGTCAAGATATATTCAAAGACAGATAAGAACTCATAGGTGCCCATACGTTTTTCTAAACGGTCAAAAATAAGCCGGACAGCGCCTTTAGTACAACGATTCAGGAGAAAGGCAAGGAACAGCTTTTCCTTAGTGAAGAAAAAGGTCAGTAACGTCTTGTTGGATTCTCTGGATGAGTGTACCGTATCCATTTCTACAAAAGAGGATAACTGCAGCTCACTAAAATCACTGAATAACCTTTTCTCGAAGACGGTTCTGTTTGTAATCTGTGTTTTATGGCACTTTCGTGGCTTGAAGCCGGGCTTACGTTTTAAATCAATGTTTCTGGCTGTAAACAGACCTTGATCCAGATAGGTGTACAAGGAACGGACTGACATATCCAGTTCTGGATGATTGGTAATGATTTGATATGGAGATTGTCCCTGCTCGATTAAAGGAGAAACAATGCCATCCTTTTTGCGTAATTCATGTTTTGTCATGTTTATACCGGCTCTGGAACCGGAAAGCTTTTCACGGTATTTTCTATCAGCAAAACGTGCATCGTATCTGTATTTCTGGGCGATGGTGCAATGATTTATCTTTTTTGTGCAGCCATTACAGACATAGGGCGCCTTATCCAGTCTTTTGCACTGTTCCTTCACAAAATCCTTGCAAGTTTGATTACAGGTGGGGCAGGAAGTGCATTTTACATCGCAGAGAATGATTTTTTCGCAGACATTGGTTTTCCGGCAATGGAAGCGATGAATACAAAAGTTATGGGCATTATAGAAAGTACCTTTGTGATACCAGTCGGATAGACGGTGAGCCCTTACTTCTTTGGAAATGGTTGTTGGATCCTTGCAAAGAAAGCGGGCAATGTTCTTAAAGGTTTCTCCCTTGTTCAGTTCGTTTTCGATATAGATACGGTCTTCAAGGGAAAGGTGCTTCTGGTTTCCTGGAATATATTTACTCATGGATATCCTTCTTTCTACTGCTGTCAGAAAGAAAGATAACCTTACCATTTTTATATGAAAGAGTAAACCTTTACTGTGCGGGAGTAAATTCCACCACCAAATGTGGTGGTGGAATTTAAAATTTCATTTTTGGTTCGTTTATAAACATACGTTCCGAATAGTATTCTGTCGATTATTGGTATATAATGGTAATATTAAATACTAATGATTGGAGATGAAGAACGTGTCAAAGAAAAATTTTTATATCTTTAATAACTTTATTTATTGGACAAATTTGGGAAATCGCCCATTTGGTCACGAACAAGGTTTAAATAGACCATGTTTGGTTATTCGTACAACTAAAGAATCGGAAATATGTACCATAATTCCATTAACTTTAGAAAGGATGAATGACGATATTCCTTATCATATTGATTTATCAAATGGTAAAAGTACGGCTTTAGTTGAACAAATTAGAACAATTGATAAAAGAAGAATATATAGTAAATTGTTTATGAATAAAAAACATGCTACTATAACCGAAGATGATCGGTTAAAAATCAATGAACAGATACATAATTTATATACATTAAAAGAAATATACAAAAAAGATGTTGACAAATAATATATATATGTATATAATATTATTACACTACAAAGAAACATTTGAACTTCTAGTCGTATGACTGGTAATAGTAGTGATATTTGAACTTGGAAAGCACCCTTTGTGGGTGTTTTCTTTTATAATCACAATAAAGAGCAGGATTAATCTCCTGCTCTTTTTCAATACAAACAAAAAGGGGTATTCAAAGTTTTTTAGGGTCTTTACTTTTTAGGGTCTTTCGTTCGGGTTCT